>JGI12635J15846_10000438_pt1 | contig 35359 bp, 30 predicted proteins | sample BlaSpr_A8_OM2_M2_FD_15846 | JGI IMG/M metagenome (IMG submission 15846)
AAATGATGGAGCAGCATGTGGGGTTTTATTATTTGTGGAAGTAAAAGGCAGGTCTTAGGGATTGGGGTGTTTGGCCTTAGGTATTGGATTATTTGGATCAGTCTGTGCGTGATGTGGTNTTAGCGAGAATATCAGCTTAGCAGCTAGCACCTAAGAACCCGACTCTTTCCCGCGACTTGCATACAACCCCTGAAATTTGAGAGAGTTATGGAGGTTGCCGACGTCGTTCTGCTCTGACGTGGAAAGTCGGCCTCCTCACCTACAAGGCATGGAGTTCAGAAACACATGACGAAAGCCGACTTGATTGACGAAGTCTCGCGTTTAGCGGAGCTTACGCGCAAAGACAGCGAAGTGATCGTGGAAACGATCTTTGACAGCGTGGTGCGTTCCCTGCGCGCGGGGGATAAGATCGAGATCCGCGGCTTTGGTAGTTTCCGCACCCGTCAACGCAAGCCCCGCACCGGGCGCAACCCGAAGACCGGCGAAAAAGTTGACGTGCCAGCAAAGAAGATTCCTTTCTTCAAGCCGAGCAAGGAATTAAAGGATCTGGTGAACGAAGGGATCCCGGAGACCCAACCAGTGCCTCCGTCTACTCCGTCAGCACCAGCGACCACAACTTAGAAGGCGCCCAGTCGACGATCGTTAGGTTCTTATCCCCACAACGGCCATCATTCGCCCCGTTTTGCCTTTCTCGCCTCGATAGGAAAAGAGTAGATCTGTGCGGCAATTCGTGCACAGGGGTGAAGTCTCGATGCTTTTGGCCGCCATCCCGGCAGCCAAGAGTTGCCGACGATTGGCTTCCACCAGGTCGAGATAGATTTGCTTGGGCAATTCGCTGTGGCCGGGAGCGCGGGCGGTAAGGAATAACATGGGATATTTTTCTCGTACCTCGTTGAATTCTTCGATTTCCCGGAATAGCCTGTCGGCATAGGCGAATTGGGATTCGAACTGGTCGCGAACCTCCTGTCCCACGTTGTAACAACAGCCGTGAATGCCGGGGCCAATCATGGCTTTCAGATCGCGCGGAACGGTCCCGAAGCAGCGGCGCATTTCTCCGGCGCCTTTTTCCACGATGCGCTTCACGGTGCCACGCCAACCGGCGTGGAAGACACCGATGGCGCGCCGTTTAGGGTCGACTAGGATGATGGGCAGGCAATCGGCGGTCTGAATCGCCAGTAGCAATCCCGGAGTGTCCGTGATTAACCCGTCGCCGAAAAGCTCCGCTTCCGAGGTCGAATCGACGCGGCGAATGATATCGGAATGGATTTGGCGCAGCGTGACCAGCGGCAGGGATTTCGAAGATGATTTTGCTTCATTGCCGGCCAGCAATTCTTTGACGAAGGCCGCGCGGTTGCGCTCGACCGTTTTCCTGGAATCGTCTTTCGTAAACCCCAAATTGAGGCCGCTTTTGCCGTAGGCAGTTGAGAAACCCCCGACACGCGTGGAAAAGCCGTGGATCAGCCAGGGGAACTGGGCGAGGGCGGAGGCACGAAGAATGTTGAGTTTTTTTTGTTTAGGCGTGGGAGCAGGCACCCAGCAATGGTAACCGAATCCTTCAGGCTAGGTTGAGCCAGCCCAGCGCTGCCGCACTTCGGCGATGAACTTTGCTTTGTCGGATTTCATTTGCCGCACCAGAGGTTGATTGCCAGTCTCTTCGTGCGCGGCCGCCCACAACACCATCTCGGTAAGCACAGGGGCAAGATCGATGCCTTTCTGCGTCAGTAAGTAAATCACTTTGCGGCCGTCCGACGGGTCCGGTTCCGTGGTAATGATTCCGTAGGCCACCAGCTTGCGCAAACGATCGGCCAGGATATTCGTCGCGATGCCTTCATAACACTCCAGAAATGTTTTGTAGGTTCGCGCCCCACGCAGCATCATGTCGCGAATAATGAGCAGCGACCAGCGATCGCCCAGCATTTCGACGGAAGCATTCAGTGGGCACTCCGACCGCCGCTTTGGACCTGTCTTCTTTCGTTGCATCTTTTCGATAATAAATGATCGATTACTTGCAAGTCACAAGTGAAATATGGATACTGAGCGCTATGCCGTTCCGCATGGACGAATGGCAGAGATGATGACTGGAAAAGCAAAGGAAACGAATATGAAGCTCATGGGATGGAAGAAAACGACTTTTGCGGGTCTCCTGTCAATCGCCGTCCTGTCCAGCAGCGCGGCCGCTGAAGACAAGCCTAAGGAACCCACAGTGCACTTAGTGACCGCTTCCACGCCGCGCGAGCGGCAGATCGAACTGGCCGTGAGCGCGGCCCCAACCGAGGTATCGAGCAAAGCTGCAGTTTATATTGTCGGACCCAAAGGCTACGAGAAAGCTCGCGAAGGCACTAACGGCTTCAGCTGTTTCATTTTTCGGTCGTTTAAGGGGACAACCCAAACTTCGTCAGCGCCGGCGTGCTTCGACGCAGAGGGCAGCCGAACTATTATGCTGGCTTACATGCACAGGGAAGAACTACGGGCAGAGGGCAAGTCTGAGGCAGAGATCAAGGATGACATCGCGAAGGGATACAAGGATGGCCGCTTCAAAGTGCCCGGTCCAGGCTTCCTTTACATGATGTCGAGCGAAAACTATGTCTACGACTCCGTGTCCAAGCAGAGCGGTTTTGTGCCCCCGCACTTGATGTTCTATGCGCCTTATAAGACCGCAAAAGACGTGGGATACGAATCGGTATCGCCGACAATGATGCCTTATCTGACCGAACCGGGGGGGCCGGAAGCATTGATTGTCGTAGCCGTGCCGCAGGATAGCTCCAGCTCCTCTGACGATTCCCACAAGCACTAACGGAGGGCTCAGTGGAGATACGCGAATCGGTTTTGTCCGAATCGCGATCGTTTCGCCCCATTTGAAACAGCCAGGCTCTTCCATTATTCACTTCTGCGTACGGGAGAAAAACGATGAGGTGGACCGTCAAGACAATCGCATTGGGAGGTTTCGCGCTGGTCGCCTTGCTGGGTGCAGCAGGGCAAGCAGAAACACAGGGTACAAAAGCATCGTATTCGAGCATGGCTCCGCTTGACCAGTACCTCATGGCGGATCGAGGCGCCGAAATAGCCCTGGCGCGGAGCGCGGCTCCCGAATCTATTTCGCGTGATGCTGAGGTTTTAGTTCTCGGCCAGCATGGTTACGAAACCGCAGCCAAAGGCAAGAACGGATTCGTGTGTATCGTGGAACGATCGTGGATGGCCCCCTTCGACGATCCAGAGTTTCTGAATCCCGATCAACGGCTTCCACTATGCCTCAATCCGCCGGCGGCACGATCCCACCTGCCGCTTACTCTCAAGACGACAGAGTTGGCATTGGCTGGACTGTCGAAAACTCAGATGTTCGACGGCATCAAGGCAGCATTCGACAAGAAAGAACTGCCGCTGCCGGAGCCTGGTGCCATGTGCTACATGATGTCGAAGCAACAGTACTTTGGCCGCAAGTATGGAAACGCCGATCCCCATCTGATGTTTTGGTTTCCCAAGACAGACGATATGTTTTGGGGCGCGGGTTTCACTGGCTCCCCGGTGTACGTACATCAATACTCTCCGGAGCCGATTACCGAGTTCATCATTTCGGTGTCTAAGTGGTCGGACGGAACGGCTGCGCCCACAAACTGATGCAGGGATCTTAACGCACTCAAGTCATAATCCTGTGAGGAAAGCTACCGAATCTCAGGAGGGATCAACGAGCGCAAAGACAGCAGGGCCATCGGATCGCGCGGGTTCGCGCTGGTTAGGTGTCGGGCGCTCGGTGGCAAGTGCAAGCAGCGGACGCCAAAAGTACCGTATCCGAGCATGGTGCGTATGTTTTCCACTACGATGAATTAAAGTTGGTCAGGAGCGTGTTGACCTGGTTGGTGGAAGCTTCTTCCGTCTCCCCTCTGGAGGCATCAGCGGGGCTGCATAGCGGGATGGCCGACCGAAGCGTGGTACCGGCGTTGGTGGAAGTGATGGTGAAGTCGCCGCCAAGCTCCTTGATTCGTTCGCGAATTCCAGCCAGGCCTACACCGGAGCCGGCCCCGGTCCGGTGAAAGCGATCCATCACAGTTTGGGGAAGCCCGCGGCCGAAATCCCTGATCTCAAGCAACGCCTGCTCGGGCAGGCGATGGAACGCGACGTCCACGTTCGCGCTTCCGGAGTGGCGGTGGGCGTTGGTAAGGCCTTCCTGCAAGGCGCGGAACAAGGCGATTTCCACCGCCTCGGGCATGCGCGCCGATTTGAGGGCCAGAGCCGGTGCCTGGTCGGGGTGAGAAAAGTTCGTATTGATATACATTCCGCTTCGTTTGCAGAATCCGTCAATAAACCAGTGGGCCGCAGCCTCAAAGCCGGCTTCATCGAGCAGTGGAGGATGGAGCAGATACGACATAGTGCGAATACTGGAGACGGCGTGGTCGATCATATTCCGCGTCTCTTCCAGCATGGGAGAAGCCTTTCCACCGGCCCTGAGCAGCACCATATCGATATTGATCTGAGCCGCGGCCAGCGATTGACCGAGGCCGTCATGGAGTTCGCGGGCAATACGGCGGCGTTCTTCGTCCTGCACGCGTACCAGCTTCGCGGAAAGTTTCCGCAAGGCCGTGGTCCTCTTCTCGACCAGAGACTCCAGTTCATCATGAGCGCGGCGTAATTCCTCCTCTACTTCTTCACGCTCCCGCAGCCGGTCGCGGATTTCATATTGCCGCGATCGCGAGCGGATCGCGGTGCGAACGCTGCTGATCAGGGTTGCGGGCCGCAACGGCCGTTCGATCAAGCTGATATTGCCCATGGGCGTACGCGATCGGACCATCATTTCAGTGTAGGGAGTAGAAGCACCTCCGCCGGTAAGCACAATGACAGGGAAATCGGACCAGGTGGGCTGAGCCGCAACACTGCGGCCCAATAATTCGATGGATTCTTCCGTCAAAGATTCCTCGGCCAGGATGGCAGCGCCGGCTCCGCCGCCGACGCAGCGTGCGACAGCGTTTACGCTCGTTACCACGCCCACAGGGATGCCGGAGCGTTCCAATACTTCGCGCACCAGAATGGAGTCCTTTCCGAAGGGCGCTAGCACTAACACGCGGTAATCAGTATGCAGGAAGCTCGACATCCCCAATCCTTAACCGTCCAAGATTCTTACTATCCAAGATGCTTGCTATCCGTGATTCTTAATCTCGATGATACTGAATATCCGTGATCGGTAACATTCATGATCGTGAATTCGCTCTTCAATTCTCTTTCTGTCCTCCCAGGAACGTGGGAGTGCCGGTGAGCACGCCCTGAAAATCGTGAAGCGGCCGTCCGATGTTAATCCGGTCGGGTCCAAGCTTCAATTCGCGGATGGTGTGTTCGTGGCCACCGCTGCGGCGTTTGACCGTCGAAATGGCCTGGCGGATCTCTCCGTGACTTTCAAAGTAGCGGAGCAGCAGAATATTATCGGCGAGATAGCTGACATCGACGGCGCTTTGAAGAGAGGACCCTAACATGCCGGCCTGAGCGAGAACCATCATGGTGACGACGCCACGATTACCCAGATAGGCGAGCAGCTCATGGAGATGTATAGGCAGGAATTTCTCTCCCGGCATCGACTGCAAATATCCGTTCAGGCTGTCAAGCACGATCATGCGTACATCTCGTTCCTCAACGTGATGCTGAACCCTGGCCACTAACTCTCCGGGAGACATTTCCGCGGGATCAATCCGTTCGATGGTAATTTTCCCGTTCGCAACGTGCGGGCGAATATCGATGCCGAGGCCGGCGGCTCTGATCATCATGGTGTGAGGAGCTTCCTCAAAGCTAAGCATCGCACAGCGCTCCTCGCGGGCAGCAGCGGTTGCCAGCCATTGCAAGGCAAGAGTTGTCTTTCCTGTACCGGCGGGACCGATCAACAGAGTGCTAGTGCCGCGATCCAGGCCGCCGCCAGTGAGAGAATCGAGTTCTTTAATGCCGCTGGAAACTACTTCGATGGGCTGATTGGCGCGGGAATCAGCCGCGACCAGGCGAGGGAAAACCACCACCCCTCCAGTCATAATGGTGTAGTCGTGCAAGCCTTCCCGATAGGGCGCGCCACGCAGTTTTATAATTTCGACTTGCCGCCGTATTTTTCCGTATTCTCGAGGAACACGGTCCATACTGACCACTCCGTGAACTATGCTATGCAACTGAAGATCGGGCTCGCGCAAGCTGCGATCATCCAGTAACAGGACGGTGCACTCCTGATCCGCCATGTAATCTTTCAAGGAAAGAATCTGGCGGCGATAGCGCAAAGGATCTTTCGCCAGCATTCGCAATTCACTGAGCGCGTCAATGACCAACCTGTCGGGGCGAACGCGCTGAATTTCCTTGACGATGCGCTGCATACGGTCGTTGAGTTCTACTTCGGCCGGGTGAAAGACCGTATATTGCTGCTCGGGTAGCAGGTCATTTTCGTTGGGAAGCAGTTCCACGATCTCGATACCCTCGAGAGACATTCCATGGGACTCAGCGGAATGGATGAGGTCGGCGCGGGATTCGGAGAGGGTGATGTAAAGAGCGCGCTCTCCTTTGGCTATCCCATCGCGAGCAAACTGCATCGCAACGGTGGTTTTCCCGGCGCCGGGATCGCCCTCGATGAGATAAAGACGAGCCTTGGGGAATCCCCCATTCAAGATGTTATCCAAACCGGAACATCCAGTGCTCACGCGCGGATGACGCGGTTCCGACAGTGGCGTATTGACTTCCTGGCTCGTGGTGGCCAATTGCCCTCCAGACGGTGAAAATGACTATTAAAGACATCTATGGTTAGCCATCCGAGTATTTGGCTGCTATCGGTGGAATTGCGGATGACTCTAAAGACTTTCCTGTAGGAAGAGTGACCGGACGGTCAGTCCCGCGCTCGGGTCAGTTCAGTACTTTTGCCGTAACACGCCGGGTGCAGATGTTTGCCCCGTGAGCGCGGTGTCCGATATAGTTTAAGCAGTCATGTTTGAAGACTTTACAGCTACCGATAGGTGGACGAAAAAGCCGGTCCACTGCGTTTACCAGGCGTTGATCGTTGCCATCGCAACCCGCCACGCCGATGCCGTGGACATTAAATTTATTGCGAACGGAAAAACCGTTTGGGTGGCGCTGCCGCACCCGGCCTGGGTGGAATATAAGAAGCGCACCGGCAAGTCGATCACGGATTCATTAGCAGTGGAGATTGCGGGGCACTATCTGCAATCTGCTCTGGAGGCTGGCGAGGGATTGGGCCGCGACATGTACTCGCTGACCACCGAAGAGACGCTGGCTCATCTGGACGCCGCCATTTCCGCCATGCAGTCGCCGGTTGCCGTCAGCCGATAAAGCGATGTATTTGGGTAATCTCTTCACTATTTACTTTTAACCTCTTCGCCCAGAGGAGACCATGCATCTATATGATGGCGCGAGCCTTCGCCGCGATCTTTCGGACTCCCAGAGTATCGTTGTGATTCCCGCACTTGGCAGCGCTCTCATCTTTCAGGCACAATACGTCGTTTGCGTTTTTTGCCGTTATTGAGGAAATCTTATGGCTACGACAATGCACGTCAGCGATGTGGCAGAGTTGCTTAGCGACGAGCGAACCCACTTTAATCTAACCCCCGCTCTGCTGGTGGAACACTCCATTCGTCGCGACGAGGCAAAGCTTGATGCCAACGGCTCGCTGGTCGGCTATACCAATCGCACTGGCCGGTCCCCCAAAGACAAATTCATTGTAAAAGACGCCATAACCGCTAGTACCGTCGCTTGGGGAGCGGTGAATGCGCCCATGGAAACCGACAGGTTCGACGCCCTCTACGAGCGAGTCATGGAGCATCTGCGCGGGCGGGAACTTTTCGTGCAGGATCTGTTCTGCGGAGCCGATCCGCATTACCGGCTGCCCGTGCGTTTCGTGAATGAATATGCCTGGCACAACCTGTTTGTGCGGCAGTTGTTCCTGCGGCCATCGCCACAGGAACTGAAGTTGCACCATCCTGAGTTCACCGTGATTGCAGCGCCTGAGTTTCAGGCCGATCCGCGGCGCGATGGTACTAACAGCGAGGTTTTTATCGCTCTCAATTTTTCCCGTAGGACGGTTCTGATCGGAGGAACTTCCTACGCGGGAGAGATGAAGAAGTCCATTTTCAGCATCATGAACTTTCTACTGCCCCCGCGGAATGTATTCCCGATGCACTGTTCGGCGAATGTGGGGCATAACGGTATAAGCGCTCTTTTCTTTGGTCTATCGGGCACAGGGAAGACGACGCTTTCCGCGGACCCTTCGCGCGACCTTATCGGCGATGACGAGCACGGCTGGAGCGCCAACGGAATTTTCAATTTCGAAGGGGGATGCTACGCCAAGTGCATCAAGCTTTCGCAAAAAAATGAGCCTCAAATATGGAATGCGCTGCGCTTCGGATGCGTGCTGGAAAATGTCACGCTCGATCCTCACACTCGCGTTCCCGATTACAACGACGACAGCAAAACGGAGAACACTCGGGCCGCATATCCGGTGGATTTCATCGACAATGCGGTAATCCCGGGAGTAGGCGGCCATCCTAAGAATGTGGTGTTCCTTACTGCCGATGCGTTTGGAGTTCTGCCGCCAATTTCCCGGCTGACGCCTGAGCAGGCTATGTTTCATTTTCTATCCGGCTACACCGCAAAAGTAGCCGGAACCGAAGCCGGAGTGAAGGAACCGCAGGCTACATTCTCCACGTGTTTTGGATCACCGTTTCTGCCGTTGCCGCCGAAGACTTACGCGGAAATGCTGGGCCGCCGCCTGCGCGAGCACAATGCCCAGTGCTGGCTGGTTAACACGGGCTGGCAAGGCGGTCCGTATGGAGTAGGCAAGCGCATGGAGATTCCTTACACTCGCGCAATGGTAGACGCCGCGGTTGAGGGTGAATTGATTAAAGAGCAATTCGAAATCGAACCCACATTTGGCTTCAGTATCCCGAAGGTCTGTCCCGGAGTTCCGCCGCAAGTGCTCAATCCCCGCAATGCATGGCGAGACAAGGCTGCCTATGACAAAGCTGCCGAGGATCTACGCCAGCGGTTCGCGAAAAATTTCGAAGCATTCGACGCTCCACCAGAAGTAAAAGCCGCCGGACCCAAAGCCCAGAAATAAAGTCTGCGACAACCATAGTTAGTCATGACTCATCCCGAGCCTTGACCATTTTGTCTTCCCGAGCGAAGCGAGGGATCTTGTTTTCTGCTTGCAGTTTCGAGTAGCCGCGCAAAAACCAAGTTCCCTCGCTCAGCCAGGGATGACAATGGCATGGGATGTTCTATTCATCATTCATTTGCGGGCTGCCGGTGGATTTGGAAAAGTTGGCTGCCTCTTCACCATCAATCGCAGCGGGATACGCTGGGTCGTTTCGCCGCTGGTTGCCAGGATGGTGGTGGAATATACGCCGCCCGCAATGCCAGGTGTTGCAGTAAGCGTAAGAATGCTGTTCCCCGATCCGGGCGCAGTCAGACGGGCGGGCCTGAATGCGGCAGTGATCCCGGCAGGCAATCCAGCCGCCGAGAAGGCTACCGGAGCGTTGAAACCGCCGCTCAAAGTAACCTTTATCGAGATGCTGCTGCTTGACCGCGCTGCAATGGAGAGTGAGTTCACCAAAGCAGTTGTCCGAAACGCCGGTGTGGCTGTGGCATCACTCCAATGTTCCACCAGAACCGAAGCATTTACGGAGCCCAAGCCCGTAGCCTGATCGTATCCTGCGGTCGCTTTGAAACCAGTTTGCCCGGGGACGCTATTGGTACCTATTACGATGTCATGAAAGACTGCAGGACCTCCGGCGCGCTGCTTGTCGGCTAGTGAATAGAACACGGTATTGGCATTGCCTTGGCGCGCTGCCGTGTTCTGTACAACCAGAACCATCAACCCTGCGAATGATGGCGTCGCGGCGGATGTTCCCCCGACGACGTAAAGGCCGCCGTTCTGATAGATGAGATATCCATCGTGACCGGCCGCGGTGAGCGAAACATCGGGAACGTCCCGCTTGTCATCACTAGGAACACCGGTTCCGATCTGCCAGGCCGGCTTCTCGTAGATCGTACTCGCGCCACCGGCCGTGGACCAGAGACCCGCGCTGGGGCCGCTCTCATTCCAGGCGATCTCCGGAATATAGCTTAAAGCCGATAATTCTGTTCCTGGGGAGTTGGTCGGTGACCAATAGAGAGAGGAATCGGAATCAGCGAACTCGGTTCCGCCTACACAAATGCTGTAAGGAGTGGAACAGATGCCGTTGACGGCCAGACCATGAATGGCATGGGTTGCCGATGGAGAATCGCATCCGGCTGCTCCGCTGTCGCCGGAACTGACAAAGACTGTAATTCCCTCGGCTGCCGCTTGCTGCCAGAGGTTGCTTAGAAATTTGTTTCCGGAAGATCCCAGCGCCGCTTCGCACTCTCCGAAGCTCACGGTTAGCACCGGGGACAGACTGTGATTCACAATATATTGCGCCGAGAGATCAACGCCATCGGTGGAGTTGGTGGACTTTGAAACGACAAACTTTATCGTCGCGCTCTTTGCCACGGCGCCCGCCCATTCGACGTCGAGATCCGCTTCAGTTTCTTCATCGCTACTCCAGATTCCAGGGTCGGCTCCGTTAATGATGATCAGCGGATCGTTTGCCGGCAGATCGAACGCCGAGCGGAACCGGCGCACATCGGCCAAATTTATGTTGGAGCGAGAAACAATCGCGAGGGACTGTCCATTGCCATTGATCGCTTGCTGATAAACGGGGTTCAAGTTGTAGATGGTGGCGAAATCGGCTGGCGCCAGATAATACGACCCTCCGCTGGTAAACTCGGTTGCCGGTAAACGCGCGCCGGTGTTCTGGGCATGACTGCGAAAGTCGTGCAGCGAAACGATGCCGTCTACCACTTCGGCAAGAGCCGCGGGGATTTCCGGATCGCGGGCGTTCGCATGATGAATCTCCTTGCCAATCTTGTAGGTGTGAATCGGAGTGTGGAATGCCGCTTCAACCTGCTGCGCGGTGCCACTGAAGGTGATGGAAAGGCTTCCTGCCGCGACTTCCTCGACCTCGAAACCGTGCGCCTGCAGCCACGCGGTGATTTGCGCAGCGTCAGTCTCTGAGACCCCGAAGCGCCCGGCAAATTGTCCTGGCGTGAGCCAGTGATGATAGTAAGGCGACTCCGGATTATGCTGTTCATCGAGCAACTGCACGAGAGCATTTTGCTGGGCGGCGTCAGGTTGCAAAGTGAGCACCATCCGCTCCATGGGAAACTCGGGCTGGACGGCGCCGATGTCGTATTTTTGGACGGCTAAAGGGTGACGATTGCCGTAGAGTACGACACGTCGTTCGTCATCGATAAAACCAGTAATGCGGTCCATGGGCTGCGCTGCTGAGGGGTCGGGAAAAGATTGCGCGGTTGCCGGTAGCACCTGGAAAAGAAGCGCCAGGATGGAAAGGAAAGGGAGTGAAATGATTGGGCGGCAGGACGGGACGATCCGGAAAAACATTCGGCCTCCAAAGCAAATTACGGCTCTAGAGTTTTTTCGGCAGTGGAATGGAACACTGGAGGGGGCAGCCTCTGGTTTTGGCGTAACGCCGGTAACCGGAGAATCGAACTAATGTAATGGGGTTGATGTGTCGAGGCGATTTGCCGAGGAAGTTTTGTCGCTAAAGACCTGAACCGCGAAAGACCTCGGCGCGAAAGGCCTCAANGGATGCACCCTTTTGCCATGCGTCTGGCGGCAATCCAGCTTTCAGGCAGGTCTGTTCCAGAAAGGTTTCGCGGTCCCATCTGTGTTCGACCGCGACTTGCGGTAACAACAAACCGCGGCGACCGTGCTGGCTGATGAAAAGCCCGTGCCGCCCAACCACGATCGCCTCCGGCTGAATGGGTTGTGGAAGCGAGAGAATGCTTAACTCTATTTCGAGTAGAGAAACTTCTTCCCGGGTCACCGGAGGAAAACGGTTGTCGGCGAAAGCCGCAGCGCGAGCCGTCTCCGCAACGGCGCGGTAAACCGCCGCAGTGGGCCGAACATATCCCACGCAGCCGCGCAGCTTGCCGTGTATATGCAGCGTGGTAAAAACGCCGCGCGGTTCGGCAAGATGAGCCGAAGGCGGTTCCAAGGAAAGCTCCTGCGATTCCAGCGCGGAAACAATAGATTCGCCCGCCACACGCAAGAGCAGGGTTCGCTCTTCTGCGGAGAATACCGGTTCTGATGATTCCTGGCCGCCCGATGTTGAGGAAGAATCTTGAGCCGGCAACGAATTAGGAACTGGGAGCGACATTGGGATCGGCCGCACCAGACGCCGGCTGCGGTTTGCGGCGACGGCGGCTGAGAATGAATGCACGGCGGCGGCGCTTCGAAACCTGACGGTCAATCTTCGACCAGAACGCCGCGAAATAGTCGATGGCGGAAATCAGCGAAACACATACTACGAACCAGATCGCAGCATATGCGATCCAGTGGATGGGAAGTACGAAGTGGCCGTAGATGGGCCATTCATTCCAGCGATGGTTGAGAATCACAGCGACTACGGCAACGATTTGCGCCACCATTTTGAGCTTGCCCAAATCGCTGGCCTCGATGGTGAAACCTCCAGAGGCGGCGATGGAGCGCAGGCCACTCACCAGAAATTCACGGCCAATGATGATGACCGCAATCCAGGCCGGAACCAGACTGGGATTGAATTGAACCAGCGTTACGAAAGCGGCAGCGATAAGAAGCTTGTCAGCCATGGGATCGAGCAAGATGCCCATGGTGGTGATCTGGTCGCGCTTGCGAGCCAGGTATCCGTCGATGCCGTCGGTCATCGAGGCCGCGATAAAAATAGCCGAGGCAAGCAGTTCCTTTTCTCCATGTACGCTGCTGAAATGACCGGAAGACAAAATCCAGATGAATAGGGGGATACTGCAGATACGGATCAGCGTGATGGAATTGGGCAGGTTCACCGCGGCTCGGCAAAGTTCCCCGAAAGGGCTACGGGAAACAACTCGATTATGCTCCTGGCCGGGTGGGAACGCAATCCGAAGAATGCATCAGAAGGGCAGTAAATTTGCGCGAAGTCTCGGCTGCGATCGAGGGATTCTTTGGGGGATCCACGCCTGAATTATTTTGCCGTAGGTTTCGGCTGCTTTGCGATGATCAGGTCCTTGATTTTGTCGTAAGTCGCCTGCGGGACGATCTTCTTGTGCACCAGATCCAGTTTTGTTCGATAGGGGCGGGAGGCGATGATTTTCCGGGCGTATGCGTCTCCGATTCCAGGGATGGCCTTCAGTTGGTCAGCACTGGCCGTATTGATATCGAGTTTGTCGGCTGATGAGGCTTGTGAGGCAGGAACAACGCTGGCTACAACTTGCTGGGTTCCCGCCGCTTGAACTAGAAGTAAAGCGAGCAGCAGCGGAAACCCGGCAAGCGCCGACTTCCTGATGAACTCCCTGATCAACCTCATGCAATCTCCTAGGCGTAAATGCCACGCTGGCGAATGGTGTAGGCCACGCGGTCAATGGCCAGCATGTAGGCGGCAATACGGTTGTTCACGTGGTGGGTCTCGGCGTAGCGGACCACATCTCCGAAAGAAGAAATCATGATTTCTTCAAGCTGCTCGTTAACCACGGATTCCTTCCAGAAGTAGCCCTGGCGATCCTGCACCCACTCGAAATAGGAAGTAGTCACACCGCCGGCGTTGGCGAGAATGTCGGGAATGACAAAGACTCCTTTGTCGGTCAATACGTCATCGGCGGCGGAGGTGGTGGGACCGTTCGCGCCTTCGGCAAGCACGCGGCATTTCACGCGGTCCACGTTGCGGGAAGTAATGACGTTTTCGGTGGCGGCGGGGATGAGGATCTCACACTCGGTGGTGAGTAGTTCCGCCGGATCCGCGGGCTCCGCGCCCGGAAAGCCGTGGACCGTTCCATTTTTCTCGCGGTACTCGACCAGCGCGTTAAGATCGATTCCGTTCTTGTTGGAAAGTCCGCCGCCGACTTCGGCGATGCCGATGACTTTGTAGCCGGCCTGGTACATCAAGTGCGCCGCATTAGATCCGACGTTGCCAAAGCCCTGCACGATGACCCGGCTGTTTTGCCGGGCAAGGCCCAGCTTTTTCATGGCCTCGTCGCACACCACCATTACGCCGCGTCCGGTAGCTTCGCGGCGGCCTCGCGAACCGCCGATATTAATGGGCTTCCCGGTGACGACAGCAGTTACCGTCTGGCGCATGTGCATGGAATAGGTGTCCATCATCCACGCCATGATTTGTTCGTTGGTATTTACGTCAGGAGCGGGAACGTCTTTTTCAGGGCCGATAAATTCGATCAGTTCGGAGGTGTAGCGGCGGGTCATGCGCTCGATTTCGCCCATCGACATTTTGTGGGGATCGCAGATCACGCCACCCTTGGCGCCGCCGAAGGGAATGTTGACCACGGCGCACTTCCAGGTCATCCAGCTGGCGAGCGCGCGTACCTCATCGAGCGTAACGTCGGGCGCATAGCGGATTCCGCCTTTCGCCGGGCCACGCGCAATCGAGTGCTGGACCCGGTATCCAGTGAAAACCTCCAGATGGCCGTCATCCATTTGCACGGGAATGTAAACCGTGACTTCCCGATTGGGAGAGCGAAGCACCCGCCATAGACCTTCGTCGAGATTGAGCTTTCGCGCGGCCAAATCAAAGCGCGCCCGCTGCGATTCCCAGGGATTGGTTTCTTTATCAACTTGCGGCATGGTGGTCGTGGTGCTCATAGATTTTTAATCTCCGGAATGATTGCGATTCAGGACTGCCATTCAAGGCGTCGGCCGGCACCGGGTTATCTCCCGGCGTGAAAGGGCAAACGTTCAAAGTATATGAGCCGGGGAGGCAAGGAAGCAAGTTGTAGCGGTAGCGGTATATGTGGCGGACTCATTTGAGAAACAACTCGCATGAGGGCATCATCGCTACAGCGATGCGGCAGAATTTCCAAGTCCGAACGGCTTGAGCCGCCGAGGCGCTGATTGCGGTTGCAGCAGCCAAAATATCACCAGTCCGGGTGGGCTATTGACGGCATGTCGTGATCCGAGTCTCTGAGCGCTCGCTCGCTATGCAAGTTCTTTCACCTTGACAGCCGGAAGGGTTTGGGGAAAAATGCTGAGCGCAAGTTGCTCGTATTTACCGGCTCGGGTCCTCCGATCATGATCTGCATCCACGAGGTGTTCACATGCCTGCTCTATTACCCTTGCAAACTTCTCCGAATTCGAATTTAGCGCGCGAAAAATCGACGCGAGTCCGGACGGCTGTCGTGCTTCTATGTTGCCTGATGGCGACGATTGCAGCGTCCGCACAGAAATACGAAGTGCTGGATGCAGTGGGTTCCTACGCGCCGCTGATTCAGGGCCTGGACGGAAATTTGTATGGCATTAACCGCGACGCCGCCGGAACTTATGGCGACGGCGGTTCCGTTGTCAAACTCACGCCGACAGGAGCACACTCGACGGTTTACACCTTCTGCGCTCAGTCGGACTGCACCGACGGCTTGAGTCCCAACGGAGTTGTGCTGGGCACTGACGGGAACTTCTATGGCACAACCGAGCAAGGTGGCAGCAATTCGAATATCGATTGCAATGGCGAGAGAGTAGGAAGCTGTGGAACTGTCTTCAAACTTACTCCCGGCGGCGAGCTGACTACTCTCTACAATTTCTGCAAATTGGCCAACTGCGCCGACGGCTCGCTGCCGGTAAACGGTCTGGTGCAGGGTACCGACGGAAACTTCTACGGCACCACCTGGTACGGGGGCATTGGAGGAACTTGTAATGGCAGCCAGACGCAACCCACAGGTTGCGGCACCGCCTTCAAAATCACCCCCAAAGGCGAGCTGACCACTCTTTACCAATTCTGCAGCAGCGACACCTGCACCGCAGACCCCAGTGGTTTAGTGCAGGGCAAGAACGGAACGTTCTACGGAACCACGAATTTCGGCGGCACGGGCAGCGGTGGAGCGCAGTGTGGAAGCGGATGCGGCGTGTTCTACAGCATCACGTCGGCGGGCGTCTTTACCACGCTTTACAGCTTTTGCGTCGCGACCAATTGTCCCGATGGCGCTCACCCGCAGGGTAGCCTGGTGCAGGCGAGTAACGGAGACTTCTACGGGGTCGCGAACGGCGGCGGTGCAAACAATTTTGGCACAGTGTTCAAGATCGGACCGGGCGGCGCGCTGGTCACGCTGTATAGCTTCTGTGCGCAAACCGACTGCCCTGACGGCGGGTACCCGGAGGCCGGGCTTATTCAGGCCACGGACGGAAACTTTTATGGCAGTACCTCCTCTTACGGCAAAAACGTCGGCGGCACACTCTTCCGGCTTTCCGGCGACAAATTGAAGACGCTTTACAATTTTTGCAGTAAGACGGATTGCAACGATGGAGATGCACCCTCCGCCCCTCTGTTTCAGGCCACGAACGGAAACTTGTATGGAACCGCTGGAAGCGGCGGTACTACAAGCTTTGGCACTATTTTCGAGTTGCTCACGGACTTTGCGCCGTCGATTGAAACTATCCCTACCGCCGCGAAAGTCGCAGCAAAGGTCACAATCCTGGGCAATGATTTGACTGGCGCAACCGCGGTGAGCTTTAACGGAACTTCCGCCACATTCACCGTGGTATCAGCCACGGAAATCACAACTACCGTGCCGACCGGCGCGACCACAGGAAATGTTACGGTGACGACCTCGGGAGGGGGAACGCTGACCAGTAATGTTTCGTTTTTGGTTAAGTAATTAAGTAGTGGTTAAGTAAGTATTGCTTCAATACACGCGAAAAGCACTAGAGCTTGATCTCCATCCCCTCGGCCGCAGCCCGCACTTTGGGATAGTAGTTGCGGGCCTCATGCACGACTTTGTCGATAATGGCATCGGTATGCTCGGGGTCGTGATGGAAAAGAATTAATTCCTTTGCGCCGCTTTCCATGACTACATTCACGGCTTCGCGCCAGTGGCTGTGTCCCCAGCCGCGTCGGCGGGCTTGGTATTCCTCGGGAAGGTATTGCGCGTCGTAAATGAGAATGTCCGCGCCTTCCGCTAATTTGCGGACGGCTTTATCGAAGGCCGGATCACCGGGTTCGTTGTCCGTGGCATAGACCAGAATTCCATCTTTGGTTTCCATACGGAAGCCCATGCAGCCCTGCGGATGATTCAGCCAAGCGGTCTGCATCTGGATGCCGTCGCCGATCGTGGTGCTCCCGGCTTCGATCTCGTAGAAGTCGCGCCGCGCCTTCATCTCGTCGATCGCCACGGGAAAGTATGGAGGCGCCATCTGCTCTGCTAGAACCTGTTTCAGACTGCGGGTGCGGCTGGAGCACTGAAACAGAAACCGGCTCTGGGGATTGGCATAGAGAGGACGAAAGAACGGCATGCCCTGAATGTGATCCCAGTGGAAGTGCGAAACGAAAACGTGCGCGGAAAACGGGCGTTCGCCGAATTCACTTTGCAATTGCTGGCCGAGGACGCGGAATCCGGTACCGCAATCGAAGATGTAGATCTGATCGCCCAGGCGAACCTCAACGCAGGAAGTATTGCCTCCATAGCGCATGTTCTCGGCTTGTGGGGTTGGCGTGGAACCGCGCACGCCCCAGAACTTGATGAGCATAGGTTCGTGACAGCACGAGAGCCCTAATAGTTGTTGTATTCCTTGGTATCATCCGACGATAGACAATACGAGTCAATTGCCGGATTGGTTCAGCCTTCACTATTTCGTAGCCGTACCTAAGATAACTCGCAGGATACCCAGGCATGTAAGCAACTGGCCCGCACCTTCGGGCAGACACGCAGACTGATGTATACTCCCCCTTTTAATTGGGAAAGTCGTGGCTGCGTCGCTCGAATAGGTGGAACAGGGAGTGACTCCAACGAAGCGCGAGCAGATTCCAGCGAATACGATTCCGCCGCTGCGGCTGGCATTTGCGCTGAACCTGCTTTTCGTTTGTTTTGCTTTTCTCCCCGCGGTGAATTCCAATCCGCGGCTGCTGTGGTCTGTCCTGGGAGCGGCCGCTGCTTTGCTTCTTCTGCTTCTCTACGTTAGCCGGCAGGTTGCCCATAGCGGGCGCACCCTGCGCTACGAATTCCTCCCCAAACCTGTGCACTATGTACAACTCGTCATGCACTTATCCATCTACACCTATTGGGGATGGTACTGGCGCCAGGTGTACCACCAGGCTCCGTTGATCGTAGCTCAAATCGTTTTCGTCTACGTTCTCGACATGCTGGTGTGCTGGTCGCGTCGCGACCAATGGATACTAGGATTCGGGCCGTTTCCCATTGTCCTAAGCACCAACCTCTTTCTCTGGTTCAAACCCGATTGGTACTTTCTCCAGTTCCTGATGTTAGCGACCGGAGTGCTCTGCAAGGAGTTCGTCACCTGGAAGCGTGAAGGGCGCCGGGTACACATTTTCAATCCGTCGGCGATCGCACTCTTTGTCTTCTCGATCGCGCTGATTGTTACGCACAGCACGAATATCTCCTGGGGCGAGGAAATTGCAGTTTCCTTCGACCGCCCGCCACATATCTACCTCGAAATCTTCCTGCTGGGCCTGGTGGTTCAGAGCCTGTTTTCGGTAACTCTGGTTACGCTCTCAGCAGCCGCGTCCCTGTATGCGATGAACCTTGTATTTACACACGCCACAGGTCTCTATTACTTCATCGACACCAACATTCCCGCGGCCGTGTTTCTTGGTCTTCATCTTCTAATAACGGACCCTGCCACTTCCCCGAGAAAAAACTTTGGCAAGATCGTGTTTGGGGCGATGTATGGCGCGGCGGTATTCGGTCTTTATTGGTTCCTGGGCTGGATAGGGGTGCCAACTTTCTATGACAAGCTCCTGTGTGTTCCTCCGCTGAACTTGACGGTTCGGGCGCTCGACCGGGCAAGTGTGGCAGTGGCCGCCCACCTCCGATTTCCGCGTTGGACTCCGAGGAAGGCGAATTTTGCATTTATGGGAGTGTGGATATGTCTGTTCGCGGTTATGTTCACCACGGGTTTTCTGGGCGGCAATCATCCCGGCGCCTACCCTGAATTCTGGCGCAAGGCGTGTCTGGAAGGCCGCGGGACAGCTTGCCAGTCCTGGGCTCAAGTGATGAAGATCTCGTGCTACCACGGGTCAGGGGCTGCCTGTGTGACCCTGGGGAACGCCTTGAATGAGGGCGGCATGGTAGCGCGCGATCCGGCAGAGGCAGGCAAAAACTTCGCTCACGGCTGCGAACTCGGAGTGTCGCAGGGGTGCAGAAGCGTATTTCACATGGTGAGGGAGAGCGGTGGCAGTTTTTTTCAAAGCGCCTGCGACCGCGGCGATGCTGAAAGTTGCTTCCTCTTGGGTTCGCTGTATTACGCCGGAAGCGGTGTGCCGAAGGACCCGGCGCGCGCCTTCGCCTTGTTTCAGCGCTCTTGTTCCGCTGGTTGGTCGCGGGGTTGTAGCGGCTTGGCCGAATGTTATCGTGCAGGAGCGGGAACCGCGGTGGACAGTTCCCTGGCCCTCGAGAACTTTGATAAAGCGTGCCGGGCTGGCATTGCGCCAAGCTGTTTCTCTGCCTCCTCTATGTACCGCGATCTCCATGACGTGGCCCGAGCGGAAGAGAGGCTGCGCCAGGGGTGCGCAGTCGGCCTGGAGTCTGCGCAATCGAGCGCGGCCTACACCGAGAGAGGTTCGCGCCCGCAGGCTGCGGTCGCTCCGGCGGCCTGTTCCTCGACTGGAAGTTGAGGAGCGGAAGAAACTAGCTCTTTGCCCGGTGCCTATAACGCCTCCCCTATAATGAACCGCGAGGCTGTGTCGGAGTCTGGCGACTCTCATCCTTCGCCTGGTTGACCCTACGAATGATTAAACCCGAGTTCAAGGAGTTTTCACGACTGGCAAGGTCGGCCACGCTGGTGCCGGTGGTGAAATCGGTGAGCGCTGATCTGCTCACCCCGGTCTCCGCGTTCCTGGCCATCGCGGGAAAAGAGCAGCATGCGTTTTTGCTGGAGTCGGTGGAGCGGGGGGAACAGATCGGGCGCTTCACTTTTCTTGGTGTTCGGCCTTACATGCGGGTGCGGGCGCGGGGATCGTCAATCGAAATTGAACGCGGTCGGCGGCGCGAACGCCACCAAGGCAGCGTTTTTGAATTCGTGAAGTTATTGCTGAATGAGCATCAGCCAGCGGTGGTTCCCGGCCTGCCGCCGTTCACTGCGGGAGCGGTCGGTTATTTTTCCTATGACGTGGTTCGGCAACTGGAAAAAATTGGCGAGCGCGCCAAAGACGACCTTTCTTTGCCCGATTGCGAGTTGATGTTTTTCGACCGTCTGCTGGCTTTCGATCATTTGCGGCACCAGATTCACATCGTGGCTTCGGCGGATGTGTCGCAAGAATCCCCGCGCGCCGCATACGACCGTGCCGTGCGCGATATCGCGGCACTCGAACGGAAGCTGGCAGCCGGATTGAGCCCAGCGATGTGGCGCAAAGCGGCGAAAACGCCGCAGGCAAAATTGAAGATCCACGCCGGGACAACGCGGCCGAAGTTTATGCGCAGCGTGGAACGCGGCAAAGAGTACATCGCCGCGGGCGATATTTTTCAGGTGGTGCTTTCGCAGCGGCTCGATTTCGTCCCCGGAGTTGAGCCCTTCGATCTTTACCGTGCTTTGCGCCAGGTGAATCCCTCGCCATATTTGTATTTTCTGCGGATGGGAGAGACGCAGATTCTTGGCTCCTCGCCCGAGATGCTGGTGCGCGTGACGGGACGCAAGCTGGAATATCGCCCCATCGCTGGCACCCATCCCCGCGGACGCGACGACGCCGAAGACCAGCGCCTCGCGCAGCAAATGTTGAGCGACGAAAAAGAACGCGCCGAGCATGTCATGCTGGTCGACCTTGGCCGCAACGATCTCGGGCGGGTTAGCGAATATGGCTCGGTCAAAGTGAAGGACCTGATGTACGTGGAGCGCTACTCTCACGTGATGCATCTGGTTTCGGCGCTGGAGGGCACGCTGCGCAAGGATCTGGGAGCGCTGGACGCTTTTGCCGCGTGTTTTCCTGCCGGCACTCTAAGCGGCGCGCCGAAGGTTCGCGCTATGCAAATCATTGAAGAACTGGAGCCAGTGCGGCGCGGCATTTATGGCGGGTCCGTGCTCTACGCCGATTTTGCCGGAAATCTGGATTCCTGCATCGGCATCCGCACCATGGTCATGCAGGGCAAGCATGCTTACTTGCAGGCTGGGGCGGGGATTGTGGCTGATTCCGATCCGGCCAGTGAATATCAGGAGAGCATGAATAAGGCGCAGGCGCTGTTGCGGGCAGTGGAAATGGCGAGGGGAAGTGGTTACTGATCACGGTCCGCTGCTAAAAAATTCTCGACCAGCTTTTTCCCCGCGTCCGTTAACACGCTCTCCGGATGAAATTGGACACCTTCGACCGCAAATCTTTTATGTCGCAACCCCATGATGGTGCGGGTTCCATCTTTTTCCGTAGTCCAGGCGCTGACTTCTAGTTCGTCCGGCAAGTCACGCTCCTCCACAATCAGCGAGTGATAGCGGGTCGCTGTCATCGGTGTCGGCAAGCCTTTGAAGATACTTTTGTTATCGTGGGTGACCGCGCTGGTTTTGCCGTGCATAAGATGAGGAGCGCGAATGACCTTTCCGCCGAAGGCCTCGCCGATGGCCTGATGTCCTAGGCATACTCCGAGGATAGGTACTTTTCCGGCAAAGTGGCGGATGAGTTCGATGCTGATGCCTGCATCCTGCGGCGTGCAGGGGCCCGGTGAGACTACGATACGCTCCGGCTGCATCGCCTCGATCTCTCTTACCGTAACCTGATCGTTGCGGCGGACTTCAAGCTGGGCGCCCAGTTCGCCGAAATACTGCACCAGGTTATAAGTAAAGGAATCGTAGTTGTCGAGGACGAAGACCACAGCGGCACCGACCTTTAGCTTAACACTGGCTCCTTTTACCTTCGGGATACTTCGTGACCCTTGTGGTAAAGGTTTTCTGCCGGCTGCACCTGGAACTGATCTACCATCACGAGGATTTGCTTAACCTGCCGAAATAGGCTATATCCATCCCCGATGGTGGTATTGACGGGAGATTCATGAAGAAGTCATTATGCTCCAGCATAGTTGCAAGCCACTTCGTTCGCTAGAGGTAAGAATAAATGTCAGAAGCCCAGGAGAAAAGGGCTGCGCGACGATTTGCGCTCCGGATACCGGTCGCGGTTGCCCGCGGCGAGGGCCTGGAGCACAGCGAGCCAGCTCAACTCCGCGATGTAAGTGCGCGCGGGATTTCCCTTTACCTTGACTCGGTTATTGAAAACGGGTCGCCCCTCAGTTTCACTCTAACCCTGCCCCCGGAGATTACTCTCACTGAGAGCATTCGGGTGCAGTGCAAGGGGAAAATCGTGAGAGTGGAAAGCCAGGGGAATGGTGGAAAGATGGCTGTGGCCGCAGTCATTGAGGACTACGAGTTCGTTCCGGAGAGCTAGGTGCGGCTCGAAGCTTTGGCGGATCTGAGCGCGCGGGATTAGCTTTCTGTGTGCGGCCTCTTCTCTGCCTTCGCAGCAAATGATAAGGTTCCTCTCAGGAGGAGTCGAATTCATTTGCGGCGATTCAGTATTCAACTTCCGGGCAGTTTTTTCCTGGCCCTGATTGCGGTTTCCAGCGCCTGGTCTCAGCAACAGCCGCCACAGCCCCCGGCCCAACCGCCGCCTTCGGCTTCCCACGCTGCGCCGCCGAAGTCTTCGTCACCGCCGGCTTCCTCGCCTACGGGGCCCGCGATTTCGGTTGTTACCGGGGTTAACCTGCTCGAGGANCACGGNGCTCCCGCGCTTGAGATTCTTTCCACTCTGCCTTCGGTGCCTTCGATTCAGTTCCTGGAATCGCCTCCCCGCATCGTCATTGACCTGTTGCATGCACGTATCGGATTGAAGGATAAGCTCGCTCCTGTCCAACTGGCGAATGTTGTTGGCGTACGCGCGGAGCAATATCAAGCCGATCCGCCGATCACCCGAGTCGTCCTAGATCTGTCCGCGCCCTATGGCTACAGCTGGGATGAAGACGGAAATCGCCTGATGGTTCGGTTGAAGCCTCCGGAAGATTTGAATGCGAACAAGAAGGCGCGATCGAAGCCGCCGTCTGAATTTTCGCTGCGCGCTCGTGGAGCGCCAGCCATTGTGCCGGTTAGCAGAAATCCCGGCGAGGTGAAGGTGGATGGCAGTAAGATCGCCGCTGGATCGTCACTGACCGCTGGCGAACAGACTGCGGTGTTGCAGTTATCGCGAGGCGGCGAAGTTCGGGTTTGCCCAGGTACTACGGTCTCGATCACGACCTCGAAAAATGCAAAAGACATGATGCTGGGCATCAGCACTGGCGCGCTGGAGGCACATTACCAACTTGAGGGCTCTTCCGATACGATTTTGACTCCGGATTTCCGCATTCTGTTAGCAGGCCCCGGAGAATTCGACTTCGCCATCAGTTCCGATCCGCACGGCAATACTTGTGTGCGCGGTCTGACGGGGAATTCATCGTCGGCGATTGTCTCCGAGTTGATGGGTACGCGGACTTATCAGGTTAAACCGACCGAGCAGGTGGTGTTCCACGCAGGGCAAATCGATCGAGTGGATAGCCACGTACCAGTCGAATGCGGTTGCCCGCCCCCGGTTCCCGTGCTGAGCGCGAGTGCAACTCCGCCGGCGCACGAGACGACAGCGCCTAAGGGTGCAACGCTCTCACCGGAAGGAAAACCATCGCCTCCGGTTACGAATCCGTCCACCGCGAACTCCGGAGGAGGAACACTGTCCACTGGATCGGAGGTTCAGCCGCTTCCGCCCTCGAAGCCCGGGGATGTTTCGATTACAGTCGAAGCGCCGATGGTATACCACGCAAAACAGCCGGCTGCCAGCGCTGCGCCGGTTGATCATGCGACCGCGCCTGCGGAAGCCTCGACTTCTACCTCTGCGCCTCAGGTTCAGCCAACCCTGCAGCCGCCAACCGTCAAGCCGGCCACTCCTCCACCGCCGCCGGCGTCCGCGCCCAAACGAATGCTGCGGCGAATTAAAGGCTTCTTTTCTTCGGTGTTCGGTTGAGGCCAGCCGCACATGCCTTGCCGGTCTTAATCTTTAAGTCATCGTACTCAACCGGCCCGGGTTGTTTGAACTCTAGCGGCGAATCGCCTTCCGCAACGGCTCCGCTTTTTCGCGCAGTTCATCGGCGAGATTTGCGCCGCGTTCAGCCACATCGCGAAAACGCTCGCTAACACCGCGGACACTGTCCTTTGCGTCTTCTCTCCAATCCTGCAGCGTATCGCGGGCATCCTCGTAGCCGCGCTTCAGATCGCGGCGGAGTTGTTTACCCGACTTGGGCGCGAGCACTAAAGCAGCCAATGCCCCGGCGCCGATGCCAATCAGCAAGAAGGTGACCGCTGTACCAAAATTTCCCTTGTCAGAAGATTCATAACGTCCAGAACTCATAAATTCACCTCATTTCGATTAAGAAACCTACGCGTTGTTTGATTGTAGTCTCCCGGAAAAGGCTAATGCGAATTTGCTGACTGTGCGGACATAGCGATTGAAGTTTGCGTCAATTTGCAAAACCTTTACCACTGAGGTCACGTAAAGCACACGAAGGAAGGCCTGCTGATCGATTACCTTCGTGATACTTCATGACTTAGTGGTTAAAGGTGTTTTGCCGGTTGTGCAGGAAATCGGTTTGCTCGCTGAGGTTTTCTTTCTCGTGAGCGAAGTGTAGAATCATTTTTTCGGTCCTCGTGTGCGGCGGAAAATGTGGCCTGCCCGCCTTCCGTCGGCTCCAACCGCATTTATTTTGAAGGAGATTGTCTCAAGCAATGTCGATCCCTGCCACCCAACTGCGTCCCGGCATGATCATTAAACACAACAATGATCTGCACTCCGTGTTTAGCGTGGAGCACCGCACGCCCGGCAACTTGCGTGCATTTATCCAGGCCAAGTTGCGCAACCTGCGCACGGGAGCCATGTTTGAGCACCGCTTCCGCTCGCCCGATCCCATCGAAAAGATCAACGTGGACGAAGTCGACATGCAGTTCTTGTACGCCGATGGCGACAATTACTACTTTATGGACACGTCGAACTATGAGCAGACTCACCTGACCAAAGATATTCTAGGCGATGCCGTGGATTACCTGATCGCAAACCTGGAAATCAAGGTCGAATTTTTTGACGGCAAAGCCGTGGGCATTGAACTTCCGCAAACGGTGGAGCTCACAGTCGTGGAGACGGAGCCGGGGTTGAAGAGCGCAACCGCATCCAGCGTGACCAAGGCCGCCAAGACTGAAACCGGACTGGTGGTGCAAGTTCCTCCGTTCATCAATGAAGGGGAGAAGATCAAAGTCGATACTGCCGAAGGCGTTTATTTGTCCAGGGCATAGGTTTTTGCTGTCATCCTGAGCGGAGTCGACGGATCCCTACTCTTCAGGTTGAAATTTTTCAAACATGAGTTCCGCAGAAAAAGCAGTCGAAGCCCGCCGGTTTAGTGTGCGGGGACGCGTGCAGGGAGTTGGCTTTCGCTGGTTTGTGGAACGGGAAGCGCACATTCTCGGAATCGCCGGATGGGTGCGCAACAATTCCGACGGCAGCGTGGAAGTTTTTGCTCAGGGAACACGCGATCAGCTTTCCGGATTGCGCGAGCGATTGCAGCAAGGACCCCGCGCCGCCCGCGTGGATGCCGTCGAGGAATCTCCAGCGCGCTTGAGTGAAGGAGTTAATACATTCCGCATCGAAGGGGCATGGTAGATTGTCTTCTAATTTAGCGCTGAATCGAGATCAAGATAAGCTTGACCATGATCAGCTTAAGAAACTAATTCGCGAAGTGCCCGATTTTCCCAGCAAGGGCATCCTCTTCTACGACATTACGACCCTGTTGAAAGATAAAGCCGGTTTTGCCGCGCTGATCGACAGATTATCCGAACACTATCTCGACCAGCAGATCGACCTTGTATTAGGCATGGAGGCCCGAGGATTTATTTTCGCTCCAGCCCTGGCTTACCGCTTGAAAGCCGGGTTTGTGCCAGTGCGGAAACCGGGCAAACTTCCCGCCGCAACAGTGAAGTACGATTACGCGCTGGAGTACGGCACAAACTCGCTCGAGATTCACAAGGATGCGATCATTAAGGGGCAACGCGTGATTATTGTTGATGATTTGCTGGCGACTGGCGGAACCGCCGAAGCCACTGCGAAATTGGCCACGATGCTTGGGGCAGAAATTGCGGGATTAGGTTTCGTGGTGGAATTGGACTTTCTGAATGGGCGGGAGAAGCTCAAGAACTACGACGTAATGTCGCTGCTGCATTACGGCAAGTAATTCAGCAGAGAGCGTTCCTCCAAGATAACCCGCGCGGTCTCGCGAGAAGTCACCGGAGAAGTTTGGAAACCAGTACGCCCACTCCCGTCCAGAAGCTCGCGCTGATGGTCACGGTTAGAGCCAAGCCAAGGAAGATATCTCGAAATTTGCGGTTCTCCTCCCCGACATCGACCACCCCGACCTCGGGTTCACCAACTGGAACGGCGGTGGAGCTATAAACGAGCCGAGAACGAAGGAATTTTGCATTTTGGCTTGAAAGCGGCACGCCCCAGCAGTTGTGACTGGGCGACCTGAGAATTGATAGCTCTTTGATTGCTGCGGCAACGTCAGTGCGAGACAGGGGGTTGAGCTTGGATTTGTAGCTCATAATATCCGCACCTCCAGGTGTTCTGATAGCACACGAACTGCCATCCCCGTCGAACCTTGCTCGGACTCCTTGAACTCCTCCAAGTTTGTTTCACTCGGCACCTACTGTTGAAAAGTTCGGGATTTGCTCGGATTCTCAAGTCGCGCCTGTGTTTTTTTGCACCCTGGCGATACACTTTTTCCAGTAGATCGGAGTCCAAATCGGCAGGATACGCTTTCTGTCGCCTATTGCACCTCTTCTATTACACTTCTTCCAGTAACAACTTGGAGTCTTTCGCCAGGTAATTTTTACGCCGAACGCAGTCTTTCATGGCGCTTCAGAGCCTTATCGAAGTTCCGCACCCGTTGGCACTATCATCCCGAGCAACGCGTAAGAAATGACGACTGACTACTGTAAGAATCAAAGATGAATTAAATCACACAGCGCCGGGCAGCGAGATTTTCGCGTCGCCAACTTCTGTGGAATCGAGCGCATCCCATACGCTCGCTTGCGGTAAAGTTGGCTCCTCCGGTGGGCTATCGGGCTGATCGACTTCTATGCGCTGGTTTATGTTGTGCTTATGGTTGAGTTCGTCCGCTAGTTCGCTTATCGCCGCGGCGCAGCTTTCCTCGACCGGTCCGGAGAATTTTTATAGTGGAGAGACGGTAACCTCTATTGATCTGATTGCGAATCCCCACCGCGATCTCGATCCGCTGTTGGCGTCAGTAGTCCAGAAGGTGGGGCAGCCCTATTCCCAAGCTAACGTGGAAGCCAGCATCACAGCGCTGGAGAAAGCTGGCGGATTCAAGAACGTCACCGCGCATGTCATTCCTGACATTTCAGGATTGCAGCTGAATTTCATTCTGGAGTCTCCCTATTATCTTGGCGTTATCAAATTTCCGGGGATGGCAAAATCGCTTTCCTATACACGCCTGCTACAAGTTGTGAATTTGCAGGATGAAGATCCTTATGACCAGGCGCGAATTCCTATTTCCGCAGCCGCGTTAACCCGATATCTTCAGAACAACGGATATTTTCAGGCGCACGTCCACGCCGAGCCAGAGATCGACGATGCGAACCGATTGGTGAACGTCAGCTTTACTGTGCAACCTGGGAAACAGGCGCGCATCGGAACGATTCAGATTCATGGCACTACGAAATCGGAGGAAGCCTGGCTGCTACGCAAAGCGCGCTCGCTGCGGGCCCTATTTACCGGCGGACTGCTCAAACCCGGCAAACCTTATACGCCGGAACGGATCAAAGCCGCGACGGCGGTAATCAAGAAATACCTGGTCAAGCAGCATCGCCTTGAAAGTAAGGTCCACGAAAATCCGCCGCAATATGATCCGGCAACCAATCAGGTTGAGGTTTCGTTTCAGGTGGATATCGGTCCGGAGGTGCTGGTTCGCACCACTGGTGCAAAACTTTCTCCCATTCCTTTCCTCTCCGGTTGGGAGCTGAAGAGGTTGATTCCGGTTTACTCCGAAGGCAGCATCGACCCAGATCTGGTGCAGGAGGGGCAAGAGAATCTCATTAACTATCTTCAAAAAAAAGGCTACTTCGACGCCAAAGTGACGACCGATTTACAACAGCAGCCGGGGCGAATCGAGCTCTCCTACAAAATCGATCGTGGCAGAAAGCACAAAGTCGGCAGCATTTCTTTTCAGGGCAACAGTCAGATCCCCACAAAGAATCTGGCGCCTTTGATCGCGGTGAAACATTCTCATCTATGGACCCGTGGCGCCATCACTCAAAAACTTCTGAAGCAGAGCACCGACACTCTGATTGGCTACTACCGGAATAAAGGATATGAAGAGGCGAAAGTCACCGCTCAGCTTGCCGAACACGATCCGAAGATCGACGTCACTTTTAACATTGAGGAAGGGCAACAGACGCTGGTCGATCAGGTTCATGTGACCGGGAATGGCAATATTCCAGAGAATCAGCTGACCGCTCCGCGAGGCTTCCAACTGAAAGCCGGCGGCCCATTTTCCATGCGGGGCCTTTCGGACGATCGCAATCGCATCGTTGCCACGTATCTGGATCGTGGATATCTCAACGCAAAAGTAAAAACTGATGTCGCACGCGATTCCAAAAATCCGCATCGCGTAAACGTCACTTACGCCATCACCGAAGCTCAACTGGTGCGGATGAGCAAAATGGTTTACCTGGGGCAGGAGCACACGCGGTTGTCGTTGATCGAGAAGTCGGCGAATCTGCATCCCGAATCCCCCATGCGCAGGGACCAACTCCTGGCAGCGCAAACCCGGCTTTATGACTTGAATATTTTCGATTGGTCGAGCGTGGGCCCGAGCCAGCCGATCACGGACCAGACCGAGGAAGCGGCGCTGGTAAAGGTTCACGAAGCAAAGCGCAACGAGATCACCTATGGCTTTGGATTTGAGGTTTCGCATCGAGGCGGCAACGTCCCCACCGGCACGGTTGCCGTTCCGGGCGGCCCAACCATAGGCTTAGGCAGCAACCAGATTGCTGCGGACCAGGCNATCTACGCCAGTCCTCTCGGGTCAATCGCACTGAGCCGCAGAAATATGCGAGGGCTGGGCGAAACGGCGAGTGCATCGATTCTGTTCTCACGACTCGATCAGAAAGCGATTATTAGCTACCTGCAGCCGCACTTCTTCGGCACTTCGTGGAATTCTGTAACCAGTATGTCAATTGAGCGGACCACGGAGAACCCGCTTTTTGCAGCGAGTTTGGCCGATGCTTCGTTTCAGTTGGCAAGATTATTGAGCCGCAAAAACAATATTCGTCTTCAACTGCGCTACGACTTCAATAAGACCGACCTCTCGCAACTCCTGGTTCCCGAGCTTGTGCTTCCGCGGGACCGCAATGTACATCTTTCCACGGCTTCCGCCACGCTCATTCGCGATACCCGTGATCACCCGCTGGATGCGCACCGCGGCGTTCTCGAGAATCTCACGTTAAGCATGACGCCATCGGCGCTTGGTTCCAGCGCAAACTTCGCCAGACTCTTTGGACAGTTCGCCTTCTACAAGCCATTTCATTCCGTGGTGTTTGCCAATAGCATTCGCCTGGGGCTGGCCGAAGCTTTTGCGGGAAGTTTTGTTCCTACGAGCCAGCTTTATTTTTCAGGCGGTGGCACCACGCTGCGAGGATTTCCGATCGATGAAGCCGGACCGCAGCGCATCGTACCTTTTTGCAACGTGCTGCAAAATCAGACGGGATGCGTGAACGTCACGGTGCCTGTGGGCGGATCGCAGTTGTTCATCTTGAATTCCGAGGTTCGCTTTCCTCTTCCGTTCCACATCAGCAAACATTTGGGAGGAGTTGTTTTTTACGACGGCGGCAATGTTTACAGCACCATCAATTTCAACAACTTCGTGACGAACTACACCAATACCATTGGCATTGGTCTGCGTTATTCGACTCCGATCGGTCCGGTCCGCATCGATCTTGGCCATAATATAAATCCCGTACAGGGCATTGATCCAACGCAGTATTTCATCACACTTGGGCAGGCATTCTAACAATGATGCGATGGGGAAAAATTATCGCGTGGGGCTTGGCGACGATTGGTGTTTTGCTCCTTGCTTTCATGGTTGGCGGTTTGCTGTTCTTACGAACCGCCGCCTTTCAGCGATTAGCCATTCGGATCATCATTAAGAACGCGGATGAGGTTACCGGCGGGCATGTGAGTATCGGCGGTTTTGACTTTCATTCTTCAAGTTTGACGGCGCACCTCTACGACATTACTGTTCGCGGCACTGAAGCCGCGAGCGAACCTGCCTTGTTGCATGTTGACGAGATTACCGTCGGCTTTAAAATTAAATCCATAGTTCAGCGCAAGTTCACTCTTGCGCAACTCGTGATTGAGCATCCCGTTGCTTTTGTCAGGGTGAATCGCGAAGGCAAAAGTAATTTGCCAGAAGCCCCAAAAAAAGAAAGCAGCAGCACCAATGTATTCGACCTAGCCGCGCAGCACGTACTTTTGACGAACGGGCAGATTCAATACCAAGACAAGAAAATTCCGCTCGACGCCGACTTGTACGATTTGCGGACTAACATACACTTTGAGTCAAGCGGAACGCGCTACATCGGCGCGCTTTCCTACGATAACGGCGATCTCCGCTATGGAAGTGATCCAACTTTCCGTCACAGTCTAGACGCGCGCTTCAGCGTGAGTGCGCAGCAGTTTTTGCTTCAATCAGCCGAACTGAAAGTGGGCTCATCGTTATTGTCTGCGCAAGCGGAATTGACGAATTACGGCAATCCAACCGTCGAGGGCCGCTACGATTTAAGAATTCGCACGCAAGATTTCTCTGCGATGTTTCAACCGTTGAGGCCGGCGGGAGATGTGTCGGTTAGCGGAGCGCTGCACTATCACGCGGTTGAAGGGCAGCCCGTGTTGCGCTGCATCTCAACCGATGGACAGGTCGCGAGCGGCAATTTACTTATCGAACCGCCGCAAGGACGCGTTAATGTTCGAGCACTGCGAGGGCGTTACACGCTAGCGAATGGAAATCTAGAGGCGCGCGACGTCGTTTTCGAAACGCTCGGCGGAATGGTTTCGAGTGACATCAGCCTTAAGCACTTGGATACATCGCCTGACGGTCAGCTGCGGACAACATTGCGTGGACTCTCGCTACGTGCTGCCCAGCGCACCATCCAGCAGGCAGACTTCAAAGGTATCCGTGTTTCTTTTTCCAGCAAGATCGACGGCACAATGGTTGCATCCTGGACCGGCAACGTCAACAATATGTTGGCTCGAGCGGATTTGACTCTCAACTCTAACGCACAAGAGAAAGAAGAAAAGGGAAGTAGCGTTACTACCCAAACTCTCCCGGTCAGTGGAGCAGTTCACGCTTCCTATGACGGACGAGGAAATAACGGACGAGGAAATATCATCAGCTTTCGAAATACCTCCCTGCGGATTCCCGCAGCCACTGTCTCGCTGCAAGGAGAGGTCAGCCAACATTCAAAGCTGCAGCTCCAGGCCGCGACCAGCGATTTGCACGAGCTTGCGGATTTGCTGCAGGCGTTCGGCAGCAAGCAGGCAACCTCGCTCGAAATAGCCGGCAGCGCGTCAGTGAATGCGCAGATACTGGGCACGCTTCAGCGCCCGCAAATATCCGGCGAGATGTCGGCCAAAAATTTGCAGCTGCAAGGCAGCCAATGGCGCTCCGTTGAGGCGGGATTTCAAGCCAGTTCAGCTCAGGTCGCGCTGCACAATGCCGTCCTGGTCAGTGCGCAAGAAGGTCGAGCCTCTCTTACCGCAAATGTTGGACTACGGAATTGGAGCTACCTTCCTTCAAGTCCGATTGCNGGGAAATTGTCCGTACAGAAAATGTCGATTGCCGATTTGCTGAGGCTGGCAAATGTGCACTATCCGGTTTCTGGCGAATTGTCCGCGGAGATTTCATTTCAAGGATCGGAACTCAACCCCGCCGGAAGCGGGTCGGCGCGAATTGAGGATGCACAAGTTTATGGGCAAGCCTTCCAGCTTCTCGCAGCGACATTCAGCGCCGACAAAACTTCAGTGAGTTCGACCCTGAATCTTAAGCTCGCTGCCGGCTCAGCGAAGGGAACAGTCGCGTACACACCGGAAACGAAAGCCTATGCGGTTCGGCTGAATGCTCCCGCAATAGTTTTGCAGAAGCTGCAAACCGTGCAGGCGAAGAATCTCGGACTCGAAGGTGACGTAGCGCTCTCCGCAAGCGGCCAAGGCACTCTGGACAATCCCCAATTGGATGCTTCCGTAGAAATTCCCCACCTCCAGCTCCGCGATAAATCGATTTCACAAGCCGGGATTTCACAAATCAAGGCCCAGTTGCAGATTGCGAATCACGTCGCAAAGTTAAACCTTGGTTCACAGGTGGCGCAGACCACGCTTCATTCGCAAGCAACAGTCAATCTGAGCGGAGGCTACTATACCCAGGCCACGATCGATACCTCAAGCGTAGCGCTTGGTCCTTTGCTGGCAATGTATTCTCCTAGCTCGCCACAAGGGTTTCAAGGCGAAACCGAATTACATGCAACGCTGAAAGGTCCGCTGAAAGATAGCTCGAAAATTGAAGCGCACATTACCATTCCAATTTTCAAGGCCAGCTATCAGTCGCTTGAGATCGGCGCCTCCGGACCAATCCACGCCGACTATGCAGATTCGGTAATTACATTGCAGCCTGCCGAAATAAAAGGTACCGATACCTCGCTTCGAGTTCAAGGCACGTTTCCACTCAGCGGCCATGAGGCACCCAGCCTTACCGCGAAGGGATCGGTAGATGTCAGCATTCTCAAAATCATAGATCCGGATGTGCAAAGTTCCGGAACAGTTGCGCTGGATATTCATGCTTCCGGAAATGCCACGAATCCTGCCGTGCAAGGGCAACTCCAGTTTCAAGAGGTCGCTTTGTTGACTCCCGGCGCGCCCTTGAGCCTTCAAAAATTAAATGGAACCGTTCACATCGTGAATAACAGCCTGCAATTATCCGGACTCACGGGAATAGTTGGCGGCGGGGAAGTTTCGGCCGGGGGCTCGATCTCTTACCGCCCGAATTTGCAGTTCAACGTTACCTTGCAAGCAAAATCGGTTCGTCTGCGCTATCCCGACGGCCTGAGATCACAGCTCGATGGCAGTTTAGTTTTCAGTGGAACTCAAGCGGCATCGACTCTTACAGGACAGGTCCTTCTAGACTCGCTTTCGTTCACGCCCGACTTTGATATTTCGAAATTCAGCGACCAATTCGGCGGCGGCAGCTTGCCGTCCGCACCCGGCTTCGCGGACAACATTCAGCTTGCGGTTGGACTGCAATCCAAGAGCAATCTCAGCGCGTCGAGTTCCCAGGTCAGTATTGCGGGCGACGTCAATCTTCGTGTGGTTGGCACGGCTGCGGACCCGGTCATCGTCGGCAGGACAGACCTTACTTCCGGCGAGCTTTTCTATCGCAACGGCCGCTACCAACTTCAGCGCGGGATTATCAGCTTCAGCAATCCCGTGCAGACCGANCCCACCCTCGATGTTTCAGTAACCACTACGATTGAACAATACAACCTAACCATTTCGCTGCGCGGACCCTTCGACAAGCTCACAACTGCATATAGTTCCGATCCGCCGCTGGCCGCCACCGATATCATCAGTCTGATTGCCAATGGGGAGACGACTACGGAAGCGAGCGCCGCGGGCAACAGCACCGATTCCATTATCGCTTCGCAAGTTACAGGACAGGTGACAGGCGGCATTCAGCATCTGGCGGGCATATCGAGTCTCCAGATCGATCCCCTGCTAGGCGGCAACCAAAACCCCACGGCCCGAGTGGCGATTCAACAGCGCGTGAGCAAAGATTTCCTGTTCACTTTCTCCACCGACCTTTCCCAACCGGGATCGGAAATTGTGCAGGGAGATTACCAGATCAACAAGCGATGGTCAGTGAGTGTGACTCGCGATGAGGTTGGAGGAATTTCGGTGGATGGCAAGTATCACACCAGTTTCTAAGCCGCGTGACCGGCATTTTGCCGGTTGCCTGGCAACGGTTCGGTCGCAGAAAGATTTGCGGAAAGATTCGAGGCTTGCCGCTCTTTCTCACGCTCCAGCTCAAGCTCCGAATTCAATTCACACCCAGCCAGCAGGATGAAGAACCCCCAGTACAGCCACGTCATCACCGCCATGACCGCGCCCAATGCGCCGTAAGTTCGGTTGTAATTGGCAAAATAGTAGAAGTAGATGCCCAGCAGGTGAGAGAGTGCGATCCAGCAGACCACACAGAGGATCGCTCCCGGCAGGGTTGACAGGAACCGCTGTTTCACTTGTGGAGCAAGATAGTAGATTGTTTCCACCGTCAGCAATGCAAACAGTGCTGCGAGCACCCAGTGAAGGTATGGCCAAAGCACCACAAAAGCATTGGAAAGAGAAAACTGCGCCGCGATCCACGCGCCCGCCCTGGGCCCGATAATCATGGTGGCGATTCCGCAGACCAGAAATAAAGCAGTCATCGCCGCCAGCCCTACAGCCAGAAGCCGCGTCTTCCAAAACGGCCTGGAGTCTTGCACCCTATAGGCCGCATCGATCGACTCGATCAGCTGATCAAAAGCGGAAGATACCACCCAGAGCGTTCCCAGGGTCCCAAGAGAGAGCCATGCGCCGGGACTCTTCTGGGGAATGTCACTGAGCACGGACTGCACCAAGGGCAACGTGCCAGAGGGCGCCACTCTCCCAATCGCAACCAGCGCATCCTGAAAGAAACCCCGCACCGGGAAATGCGCCAGCACTGCCGACAGGAGGATCAACCCGGGGAACGCGCCAAACAGAGAGTAGTAGGAAAGCGCCGCGGCAGCCTCGACAGTCTCATCTTTAAGCAGATCGCGATAAGTGTTGGCGAGCGCACGCCGGATGGCGGAGAAGGTCACTCACCTTAGATGCAATCCATCCACCGGAAGCTCTATTGTTCGCAGCGCCGATGTAGAATTGTATGTCGCGGAGAGGTGGCCGAGTGGTTGATGGCTCCGGTCTTGAAAACCGGCGTACCCGAAAGGGTACCGGGGGTTCGAATCCCTCCCTCTCCGCCAGTCCTTTAGAACCAATCCCTTAGAACCGTTAACCGAGAATCGTTAACCCGAATCCCTGACTCTCAATCGACACGCGGTATTGGCTCTCAGGAGCAATCAATGAGAGTCAGCATCTACAATCGTCAGACGGTTGGCGGGCGGCGTCAATATTTCCTAGCCAACAAAACCTCAAACGGGCCGTTCTACCTCCGATATGTGATGAACGGAATCCGCAAGTGGCACCCGGCAAAC
>JGI12635J15846_10000439_pt1 | contig 35349 bp, 28 predicted proteins | sample BlaSpr_A8_OM2_M2_FD_15846 | JGI IMG/M metagenome (IMG submission 15846)
AACACATCTTCCGTAAGCTGCACGCCAATGACCGCACGCAGGCGGTAGTGATTGCGATCCAGCAGGGTCTGCTGGAGGCCTGAAAGAACTACCTGAATGGGTAGGTCAAAATACCCCCGAAAGAGAAGACGCGCCGCTGTCTTCCTCATGTTACTGTTGCTCGATTTTCCGCAGGCCCTGCGCTTCGCTAGCGAGCGAAGGGTGCTTTGGAGGTCCACTGACGATATCGGAAATTTGCTGCCTGCAGGGTAACCGTCAAATCATCTCAAGCAGGCAAAGGTCTGGAACTGGTAAGCGATCAAGGCCGTGTGAACCAGAATCAGGAGCAGAAGAGCACGATTCTTCTAAAGATTCACAACCAGGTATCTTACGATCAGGCGATCAGGCCGTACAAGATATGTATGATTTCAGGGTCTGCGACGTTTCAGAAGTTCTGCAAGGACGTGGACTTTCCGAAGTACGCACCGAGAAGAACTACAGCGTCAACAAACCGGACGCCAGATCAACTGCAAATGAAGAGGGCCGCAATGCCCGCTGCACCGGCGAAAGGTCCCCAGTGTGTATTGATCTGTTTCAGTTGAGGCTTCAAGCAATTTCCCAGGAGAAACTAATGAACAGAAAGAGCACGCCAGCAAATGCAGATGTCGCTTTTCAATGGTTGTCATGCCTCGCAGTTGTGATCGCGATGAGTTGTGCGCCCCTGTCGGCCACTACGGCAGGCGGCAACCTCATCGCGAACAGCACACCGAGCTACGTAGCGACCGCGAAGAATCTTGGAGCGGAGGACTCGGCAAAGGTTATCGAAGTGAGCATTTGGCTGCAGTTGCACAACCGCAGCCAATTCGACGCGCTAACCCAGTCGCTCTATGATCGCGGTTCCTCCAGCTACCATCATTGGCTGAAACCGAACGACATCGCTGCCCGCTTCGCGCCAACGGCGCAGGAAGCGAAGACAGTGCAGCAGTTTTTTGCCGCGCACAATCTTACGGTGGTGAAGACGGGTCCCAATAACTTCTACGTCAGGGCGCGAGGCACGGTCGGCGATGTGGAGAAAGCCTTCCAGGTACAGCTCAACAACTATCAGGTGGGCGGCAAGACGATCCGCGCCAATGCCAGTGACCCTTATGTCGAGGGAGCGGCGAGTGCATTGGTGAGAGCGGTATCGGGACTGGATAACGCGCAATTCGAGCATACTTTGATCACGCAGCCGACAAACCTCGGCGGGTCTAAGACCGCCGCAGCGAAACCCTCGGTTGTAAGCGATGCCGATCTGTATTCGCAGCAATGTTTCACGGGCACGGAGACGGAGTCATTTTCCACGAACGGTGATGGTGAGTTGCCGATCGGCACCTACTCGGGCAACAAACTGAATATGCCGAGTGCGACCAGCCCTGGCTGTGGTTATACGCCACCGTCGATCCAAACTGCCTACAATCTCACCGGCTTATACAATGAGGGATACGACGGTTCGGGCCAGACGATTGCCATCGTCGACTGGTGTGGTTCGGTTTCGATTCGGAGCGATGCCAATAAATTTTCGACGAAGTTCGGGCTGCCCAAGCTGACTTCATCGAACTTCGTCATCACCTACACTGCGCGCAGCGAGTGCATAGCCTACGATCAGGTCGAAATCAACCTCGACGTGGAGTGGGCGCATGCCATCGCCCCGGGCGCCAATATCAACTTGGTGGTTCCGCCGTCGGCTTCTTTCCAGGATGTAGACGAGGCCGAGTTTGATGTCGCGAACTATGGACTGGGAAATGTGCTCTCGGGCAGCTATGGTTCGCCAGAGGCGCTCACCGCGGCAACCGAACTTGACACAGAGAGCCTGATTTCAGAGATTGGCGCTGCCGCAGGGATTTCCTTCAACTTCGCGACGGGAGACGACGGCAACTATGCGCTCACTGATGATGTTTTCCTCCCCACTGTCAATGCTCCGGCGGACTCTCCCTGGTCCACGGCTGTGGGTGGGGTCACTTTAGCGCTGAATTCCGACAACTCGATCGCTTGGCAGGCGGGTTGGGGGAATAATGGAACCCTGCTGGCTAAGGAGGGGATGGTGTACGATCCGCCAGAGGCAGGCTTCTTCGGCGGTTCGGGCGGTGGTCCGAGCAATTGCGTCACTAAACACACCGAATTCAGGCGTCCGATCTGTACTGGCGGCTTTCCCAGGCCGTCCTACCAGAAAGGATTTGTGCCGGGCAAATATCGCCAACTTCCCGACGTCTCCTGGCTGGCCGACCCCTACACTGGAGCCGTGATCCTGATTAGCATTCCCGGTCAGTCGCCCGAACAGGTGTATGAAGTGGTTGGCGGCACGAGCCTGGCTACTCCGATGTTCTCCGCACTGTGGGCCATCGCCAATCAGGAAGCGCTGGCTGGAGGCGGAGCGGAACTCGGCCAGGCGGCGCCCTATCTCTACACTCTTCCGGCGGGAACCGTCTCCGATATCGTGCCCGTTACGTCGGCGACGAACGTGACCGGGTCGATTGAGGACTCGAACGGCACCACCAAATACACTGCGGCGCGGTTGGCTGCTGCAACCCCGTCCGAGCACCTGTTTGTCAGCGCTATATGGGACGTCTACCCAGATGTAGAAACGGCGGCTGTCATCTCGTTCGGTACGGATCCCGGTCTGAAGACGGCTCCGGGCTGGGATAACGTGACCGGCGTGGGAACGCCGAACGCGCAAGCGTTCGCCGATTTCTTCTACGCACAATAACCTATCGCTGCGGTTGAAGTAGCCCTGCCATCCTTATGGGGTGGCAGGGGGTCTTTTGCGAAGCGAGCAGCGATCTCTTCACCACCTCGCGCCGGCGGCGCCGGCCGGATTCGGAAAGCAAGGTGGCGAGACTCGCGCAAGGAACCTCACCCCTGAACAGCGCAGAGAAAGCGCCCGCAAGGCTGCTCAGGCCCGATGGGCCAAGCAGAAAACAACCCATCAGAAGAAGACAACCCATCCAAAATAGACACGATCGCAGCCTTGGGGCGGGTTATCGCTTGCTGGCCCAAGAACGATTGACATTGCTCACGCTAGCACCCCCACGGAAGTGGAGTGGTGTAAACGCCCTGCACAAAGTATTTTCCCAGATAGGGAAGTGCGAGTACCCGGTGTATCATTTCGGATGAAATCTATTGCACAACCCTGCTAACATGTTTCGTCGTATACCCTAAGTTCCTGTAGCCGAGCCGGTTCCCAGCCGCGGTTTTGGGTGCAGGAGTGCTCTATAAAAGTTGTCTCTCCCTCTGCGGCCCTGTGCCGCACGGCCCGGTAGGAGTGTTGGTTGAAGGACCCTGTGTCTAACGGCCCATTGTCGAGTGGCCCGGCGTCGGACAATCCGATGTCGAGCGATCCGATTTTGACCCATGCGGCCACCGGCAAACGTCCGCGGAGAAGGCGCAATTGGTATCGCCGCCGTCTGCGCATGCAGCGCATCCTGATCGCGGCGGTCGTCGGCACGTTGCTCGCTGGCGCCTACTGGCAACTCGCCCCGTGCTATTTCGCCGAGCTCTCCCGGCATGAGTCCCGCCTCGCACCCGGCTCTTTCTGGACGCGGGGAAATGTCCACAACAATCTCGCCTTGCTCGCCGGACAGTCCAACCCCCAGAAAGTCTCTCCGCGTATCCCGGGCGTGTATCCATATTCAGTGATCCCCGGCGGCGTCAAGGATTCCGAAGATCTTCGCTACGCCGCGCTGCGCGATTACGTCGTTCGCCGCCACTACGCCCGCTTTGATTTCACTCACGCTCGCCTGCTGCGCGCCACCGAAGCCCGCGAAGTTTATCTGTCCTATCGTATCCGTGATGCCGTCTACTGGACGCGCCGCAAGGTTCGCCTGCATCTCGGCGAACTCCTGCTCACCGATGGCAAAATCACCGCCCGCGCCCGTTGCGGCAACCAGATTTCCGATACCATCCAGCCCGAGGTCTCCAACGAAGAGCCCGATGTCGATGTGCTGGACCAGCCCGTCCTGGCCGCCGCCGCTGCGCCTTCCCTCGCCCCACGCCCGGTTCTTGCCGCTCCTGAATTGCCCATTGGTTCGCCTGCTCCTCCGCAGACCTTTACCGGAGGATTCATCTTCCCCTACGTTCCCTTCGGCGCACCCAGCTACGGCGGATGTCCCGTGGGCGAAGTAGACAAAAAGGGCGTCTGCCATCACAAACCCCGAAGAGGGATAACCCCCGAGCCCTCGACCATGCTTCTGCTAGGCTCCGGCCTGGCGCTGATCGCCTGGTGTTATCGAAGACGGCTCCGCCATGTAGCTGCCTAGCCAATGCTCAATTTAAAGATGCATCGCTCAGGTTGCGCTCGGCACCGAGTGGTTCCCGGTTCGCACCGCGAAGTCTTAGCCAAGTATAATTTTTGCCAAGTCGATGACGACGCCGTGGCCGCTGCTCGTTAAAATTCCCTGGATCGTCTTTGTCATCTATTGGGCGGCGAGCGCGCTAAAGACGCGTCGCACAATCAGCCGCGAATCCTTCACCTCGCGTTACGGCGTTCTCTTGTTGGAAGTTATGGGCTTTGTCCTGCTTTTCAGTGGGGCAGCGGGCATCGGCATTCTCGGCCAGAACACTTTCCCTCCCAGCTACGCTCTTTCTTTGGCTGGCATTGCCCTCACGTGGATGGGCATCGCCCTCGCCCTCTGGGCTCGCCGGCATCTCGGACAATATTGGAGCGCCCGAATCACTCTCAAAGAAGATCACCAACTCATCCGCACTGGCCCCTACGCGTATTTCCGGCATCCCATATATTCAGGACTCGATCTGGCCGCCATCGGCGGAGCCTTGGCGATCGATCGCTGGCGCTGCGTTGCCGGAGTTGCCTTCATCATCCTCGGCTATTGGATCAAAGCCAGAAAAGAAGAATCCATACTCTCCCAACAGTTTGGCGAAGCCTTCCTGGAGCACCGCCGACACACGGGTTTCCTCCTACCGAAGTTTTAGCGATCGTGTGGAGCGGACACTCCTGTCCGCTCCTCTTAGCGCGCAGCAAGAATGTCCAAATAGCGATGGCCGCTAGTAGTGGCCGCCCCGACGTCTGATCGAAGAGCGAAAGGGAAGTTCCAATCCACGGAACTTCCAGGAACCAGCCTCCGTATCTAAACCCAGAAGCAGGGCGCACACGACAACCCACAAAAGGAGCTCAGTATGGACGGAAATTTTATCGGTTTAGTAGCGGTCACGCTGTTTTTTGGAATCCCACTGGCAGCCATGTATACCTACTACCGCGTCCGCAGGCTGCGAACCGAGGAACGCCTCGCCGCCATCGCGCGCGGAGCGAACGTTGCCATGGAGCCAGACCTTTCCGAAGCAGCTCATTCCCGCCGCTGGGGAATTCTCTTAGCCGCGATTTCTCTCGGCTACATCGTCATGATGTCGCTAATCGCGCGCGAGGAACCCGATGCCTGGAAAGCGGTTGCCTTCGGCATAGTTCCCTTTGCCGCCGGCCTCGGTTTCTTGCTCGATTTTGCTTTAATCCGCAAAGACCTTAAATCAGCCCAAAGCAGCCAGTAGCGGAAGCTCGTCCGTTCAGTCTCGGGAAGCCGACGGTTCGCCCCAGAACCGTCTTGCGCTTCCCGTTTGTCGTTTCGTCGGTCGACAGGCGCTCACCATCGGCTCCGAACCCCCAGCAGGCTGCGGAAAAAGTCGGATTTGCCGATATCGCCGGACGCAACCTGAATGCAGCTCAAAGGGTTTTCTCGCAACTTTCGGAATTCGAGGGTGGGAGCTCAGAAAAATAACTTGAGTTTTGGCCTCACGGGCTGAACCGCCTCGGCGCTGGCGAAAAATTGCGCTTCTAGTATGCAAATCATTGCGACAAGCCGCGTCCATCGCGCCTTATCACTTGCTTTTGCCCACTGCAACCGGCATCATTACCGACGGCGCAATTAAGGAGCCAGCGAATGAAACGTTGCTTTGCCATAATGCTCGTCGTCGGAGTGATCGCAAGCCTGCCATGCCTCTGTTCACCAGCATCCGCCCAAGCACGCGCCGAGGGCGTGTTCAACGGACACAAAATCATCATCCCCGACTCCAGCGTCCCGCGCCCCGGTCGCCATCATACAAATTATTTCTTCGTCGACACTGACCAGCCGCAAAATGGCCCTCCCGGAGGCGTAGAAACGCCAGGATCCTTGGCCTGCGTCTATCAGTTAGTTTCCGGACCCGCCGGCTGCCCCGTCGCTACCAGCACGGCTGTCCCGACCGGCGGCTGGGGCGCAATCGCCATCATTGACGCCGGCAGCTATCCGACTGCTGCCTCAGATCTCGCAGCTTTCGACGCGTATTACGGCATTCCCGCCGCCGACTTTACCGTTACCTGGACCGGCAAGAAAGAGCCTCCGCCCTATTCAGATTGGCAGGTGGAGGAGGCGTTAGATATCGAGTGGGCCCATGCCATGGCGCCGCAGGCCAAGCTCTTCCTGGTCGAGTCTGTGCTCTGCGTGGCACCACAGTGCGCGACCGACCCCACCTGGGCAGCAGTCCTGCTCGGCGCAAAACTCGTGGCCGAAAATGGCGGCGGCGTTGTCAGCATGAGCTGGGGTGATCCTGAAGTTGCCCAGGAAACAACCTGGGACAAATATTTCAAGCATAAAGGTGTCGTCTACTTCGCCGCTTCCGGCGATTCCGGCATTGACGTCAGCATCTATCCGGGTTCGTCCCCGAATGTGGTCTCGGTGGGCGGCACATACTTCGATCGCAACAGTAAAGGCGATTTTGTTGAAGAGCTCTACGGTGGTGGTGGAGGTGACATCAGCCCCTACGAGCCACGTCCCGCCTATCAGAACGGCATCTCCAGCATCGTCGGTTCTCAGCGCGGATATCCCGATGTCGCCTCCGATTTCTGTTGCGCCCCGATTTATCTTCAGGGCAGTTGGTACTCCGTAGGCGGCACAAGTTGGGCCTCGCCCACCTTCGCCGGAATCGTGAACGCCGCCGCCAGCAAGCAGAAGACGACCGCGGCCGAGCTGACCATGATGTATGACGAGTTAGCGAATCAGACCGAATACAAAGCCGATTTCTACGACATTACCCAAGGCGCTTCGCAGTGCATGATGGGCTGGGATTTGTGCGCCGGCATCGGCACCGCCCGCACCTATGTCGGCAAGTAACCCTATCGAGTAGCGCCGCCGTCCCCGGCGGCTGTCCGGGCACTGTCCTCGCCCGCCGCCCCGAGAGCGAGAGGACCTCGGGACAGCCGGCAAGGTGCCGGCGCCGCAGGTGTCTCCAGCCCGCGAAAAAACCCGATTTTGTTTTTTTTGGAGCGGCGGTTTCTTGAGTGGCGCTGCGCTTCACCGTCTGCGCGAAAACTGGATTTTCCCCTTCGCGGTGGAACAGAGATCTCTGACTTCAGCCGCAAAGCGGCGCAACAATGCAGCCCACGGCGCAAGCCGTGGGTAAGAAAGTGAGAGAAGAGCAAGCCCCGAAAGGGGCGAAAGAGTGGTTCTCACGCACACTCTTCCGTGCTCCCATCACAGCCTTGTCTAGGCTGCGCCTCTACGGTTTGCTGAAGAACTCGCGTTTCGTATCAGCGTATCGCTTTAGCGATGGCGTAAGTTCTTAGGAATCAGACGCCCCCTTCAGGGGCTGCATTCTGAGAAGGGAGTTTTTCGGCACTCTGTTTAACCCCTGAGATTACCCCTCTCCAGTCGCGAACAATTTTTTCCGCAGCCTGTCGCCACCTGCACCGTGCTAGTGTCTAACTGGAAACTGGGTCGCGAAATTCCGTGCCCGCAGCTTTGCCGTGTTCTAGCATGATGAATGCACAATTGTCCCAGAAGCGGCTGGCCTCAGATTTTCCCAGGTTGCTTTTGACGCTATGGGCCCTTCGGAAAAAGCACAGCACGCGATCCGGCGCAGCACCCGCCTGCCGCTGGAAATTCCCGTGCGCGTGACCAGCCTCGACCCCGCCCATCCATTTTCCGAGCAATGCAACACCACCCTCGTAAACGCCCACGGGTGCGGCCTGATTGCTCCCTGCGAATTCGGGCACGGCATCCATGTCCGACTCGAAATCGTTTCCGCTCAAAGGCACACTACGGCGCGAGTAGCCGAAGTGGTCCCACTCGGCGGCGACCCCGAGACCTGGCTCGTCGGCCTCGAACTCGAAATTCCCGGCAACTTCTGGGGAATCGAATACGCACCCTCGGATTGGAAAATCGAAGAGAAAAGCGAAGAGGCCGCGGCGCTGCAAAACTCACAGCTAGCGCCGAGCGCATCCGTAAAGCCCGCTCCTCCACGCCGTTGGCGCCTCACCGACATCAGCGCCGGCGGTTGTTACCTCGAGACCGCTGCGCCTTTCCCCGCCGACACTCCAGTCTTGATGAGCGTTCGCATCCTGGATGCGGAGTTTCTCCTCGAAGGAGTAGTTCGCGTCTCGCATCCGCAAAACGGTATGGGTGTTGAATTCGCCGCTCCGGCCGCGAGCGATCAACGAACGCGAGTCGAGGAACTCATCCGCCAGTTGATGAGCAGTCGCGAAGCCCCGAAGATTTTCGTAGGACGCAGGGAAAACGCAAAAGAAGCTCAAAAAAAAATCCCGTCCGCCACGCCCAATGCAACGGACGATGCCGAATCAGCCGACCCACTTCTCGAATTGATTCGCAAAGGCGCAGCGCTGACGCCCGAGCAATTCCTGAGTGATCTGCGAGCGCAGCGGCTCGGCAAGCGCCGCGACCCGCGCATCGATGTCGCGCTGCCCGTGTTGCTCACCGGGAGCGACGGCAGAGGGCGTCCGCTTGATCAAAGAGTGATGACTATCAATATCAGCCGCCGCGGCGCGCTTCTCGATGGTATTCATGGGCTGCTCAACCAAGGCGCCATTATTACCCTCATCCGTGGACACAAACGTGAACAATTTCGCGCCGCTTGGGTAGGAGAAGAGGACACTCCGGCGGCCGGCCAAATCGGAGTAGCCGCCGTCGATCCCAACACTTCGTTTTGGAATGAAGTGCTCGAGGCCACCGCGCAGTCCGGCCTCGAGACGGCCAGCCTGCGCGGGAACGACCGCCTGAGCGGCGACTCGCCGGCCGACTAGCGCCAGCGGGATGCGCGATCAACGTGCGTCGAATGATAAACTGCCTTCGCCAGAGGGCCTTGTGTCAGACGAATCTCTTTCCTCACAATCGAAAAAACGCGATCACGAACTAGGGATGGACGCGCGCATCACGCGCCGCGATTTTCTCAACGGCGCAGCGCTCACCGTCGGCGCCGCCATCATTCCGCCGGAAATGTGGGCAGCCGCAGCCGCCGATCTTCAAGCTCAAGATGTCCCGGGATACTACCCTCCCGCCAAGACCGGTCTTCGTGGATCTCATCCCGGTTCCTTCGAAACCATGCACAGCGTCCGCGATGGCGATTTCTGGAAACACGCTCCGAGGCCCGTCGACACCGGCGAATCTTACGATCTGGTGATCGTCGGCGGCGGCATCAGCGGACTCGCCGCAGCGCACTTCTTCCGCCAAGCTGCCGGTGATGGCGCCCGCGTACTGATTCTCGAAAACCATGACGACTTCGGCGGCCACGCCAAGCGCAACGAATTCCGCGCTGGCAACCGCACCCGGCTCGGCTACGGTGGAACCTATTCCATCGAGAGCCCCGCTCCCTACAGCGCAGTTGCAAAAGCCCTTATCGCGGAGCTGGGGATCGACGTGCCCTCGTATCACAAGTACGTCAGCAGCGATCTCTACCGTTCGCTCGGCCTCAAGCCCAAGGTATTTTTCGACAAAGAAACATTCGGCGTCGACCGTCTCATCGACAACGCCGCTCGCAGCTCCAGCGACGAGAGCGGCATCAATGACGCCAGCGGAGAAGTCGAATTACGCACCTTTCTGAAAGACGCTCCATTCTCGGAAAAAGCGAAGCAGGATTTTCAGCGTCTCCTTACGGAAAAAAAAGACTATCTGCCCGGATTGAGTTCCAGCGAAAAGAAAGCCCGGCTCGCACGTATCAGCTACGCCAAATATTTGACTGAAACTGTCGGCGTCAGCGACGAGATCGTTAGACTTTTCCAGGCGCAACCTCACCCGCTCTTTGGCGTAGGCATCGATGCCGTCTCCGCGCAGGACGCATGGGGCCTTGGATACAAGGGATTCGACGGTCTCAATCTCGATCCGGCTCCCGGCCAAGGCATGAACCGCGACTGCATCCCCAACGCCGAGGCCGACAGATATTTTTTTCATTTTCCCGACGGCAACGCTTCGATCGCTCGACTGCTCGTGCGCAAGCTTATTCCGGAAGCAATCCCAGGAAACTCACCCACCGGCATCGTCCTCGCCAAGGTCGATTACTCCAAGCTCGACGAGCCCTCTTATTGGACGCGCATTCGCTTGAACAGCACCGTGGTGAAAGTAAAACACGTCGGCAAGCCAGAACGGGCGAAGGAAGTCGAAGTTACCTATTTCGCAGAGAAGAAGCTCCAGACCGTGCGCGCCACCAATTGCATCCTCGCCTGCTGGCATGTCGTGATCCCCTATATCGCGCAGGAGTTGCCACAGCCGCAAAAAGACGCGCTGGCCTCCGCGCAGAAAGTTCCGCTCCTCTACACTAACGTTCTCGTTCGCAATTGGAGCGCCTTCCAGAAACTTGCCGCCAGCACCATTTACGCTCCCGGCATGTATCACACCGCGCTAAACCTCGATATCCCCGTCAGCATCGGCGGCTACGAGTCCACAAAAACGCCCCAAGATCCCATCGTCGTTCACATGATGAAAGCTGCGTGCCACCCAGGATTACCCGCCCGCGACCAGCATCGCATGGGCCGCATTCAGCTCTATGGCACGACGTTCGAAACCTACGAGCGCAATATTCGCGAGCAGTTGGAGCGCATACTCGGTCCCGGCGGATTCGATTCCGCGCGCGACATTCTCGAGATCACGGTCAACCGCTGGCCCCACGGCTACGCCTACGAATACAATTCGCTGTTCGACAAGTTCTGGCTCGAAGGCGGCGAGACGCCCTGTCAGATAGCGCGTAAACCTTTCGGACGCCTGGCCATCGCGAACGCCGACGCCGACGCATACGCTTATACCGATTGCGCCATCGATCAGGCCTATCGCGCGGTGCAAGAGTTAAAGAGGTAAATTGTTTTTCATCTTGCAATTAGGGCAAGGAAAAAGAATCCCAGCGTTATTCAGATGGTCGATCTAACGATTCTTGAACGACAGGTACTAGAAACGCTCTTGCCCAGGGACGGTGAGGTGTCAGCAATTCTCCGAGAGCAAGTCAAGGGGACACGGGTTTCGTCACGGGAAATGACGGGAGTCGGTTTTTTTGCCCATCTTGAGGTTTCTGAAAAAGCACCTCGTGTCCCCGTACACTCGACGCTCAAGCTCGGCGCCGTGAAGGGAACCGCCGATAATATAAAGCACGGCTTCGGTTTTCTTCTTTACCTCTCCAATGGGGTTCGCAATATGCTTGAAGGTTATGCCTACGATGAACCCTGGCCCGACGATGTTCAGGGGCTCGTACTGACTGACAGTGGGGACGGGAAAATAGATTTCTGACCAGACAGGAAGCATTTATGTCGAAGCAATCAACCAAGCAATTACCGAAGACAAGGAAGTCGCAACACAACGCCGATCGCCCCTTCGCCCCCGGCTATGGCATCGGGGGCGCCAACGAAGGCAAGGGCCTGCTCTCCTGGACATGGGCCACAAGAAAGTTGAATAGTTGCCGCACCTTTTGGCTGGCCACGATCCACGCCGCTCACGGCCATCCGCATGTGATGCCCGTCTGGGGAGTGTGGCTCGACGACGCGTTCTCCTTCTCCACCGGACGCAAGTCCCGCAAAGGCCAAAATCTGGCTGCCAATCCCGCCTGCACAATCACCAACGATGACGGAGCAGAAGCCGTAATCATCGAGGGACAAGCGGCGGAAGTCAATGACCCGGCGCAACTAGATCGCATCGCCGCCGCCTACAAGAAAAAATACAAGATGGATCCGCGCGGCATGAAAGAACCAATCTACAGCGTCCGTCCAGAGAAAATGTTTGGATTCATCGAGAAGAGTTTCCCAAAATCCGCCACGCGCTGGAAACTCTAACCTAATATGTCATAAGTCGAAAGCGGTTCCCTCAAATCACAAATTGCGACTTACAAATCCGGCCGAATTTTCCGCGCTGACAGATGCGCTCCCGTGAGCAGCAGCATTCCCGACAAGAATGTCCAGAACATCAGGCTGACCGAGATCGCGAACGGTCCATACACTTCCGCAAAATTAAGCCGGGGCAGCGCGAAGATATAGACGTATTTCAACGCCTCCGACAGCAATCCCATAATTATTGCGGCAGGCAGAACTGTGCGAGCGGGAACCTTACCATTCGGCAAGAGCCAATAGATGAGAAAGAAAATCGCGATCGTCGCCAGGATGGAAAAGACTTTCATCGTTAGGAAGTCCCCCGCGGTGATATACCAGGCGCCGTAGCCGTGCAGCGCGCTCTTCACAATCGCCAGATTTCCAGCCGTCAATCCCACCGAGAGCAGCGCCAGCGTTCCACAGGCAAACGCCAGCCCCAGCGAGATCAACTGATTGCGCAGGTAAGAACGGTTGTTGCGGAATCCCCAGACGCGGTTCAGCGCCACCTCGAGCGGCACGAAAATTCCCGTCGAAGTTACGAGCAGCATGGCGAGCGAGAAAACCTGAGCCCGATGATGCGCCGTGACCAGCACATTCAGATTCCGAATCACGAATTCCTGTCCCGTCGGAAGATAGTCGCGCAACAGATTTTCGATTACCGAATACATCACCCGCGAATGAAAGACATACCTGATCAACGTCATCAGCAACAACAGGAAGGGAAAGAACGACAGGATCGAATTGGCAGCGACCGAGAAAGCGAACGTGTGCACTTCGGTTCGCAACATATACCGCGCCGTCGAGCGCAGCAATCCTTCGTACGGTGCCGTACCGACCTCGGCCGCACATGGCTTATTCGAAAGCTCGATGGGAGTTAGCGAAGACACTGCTTCTCAAATCTTATCAAATACTTACGGTTTCTCATCGGACTTTGCTTCGCTTCCGCTTGGACCGTAGCATCGGCATCTCTCGAGCTCGGCATGAGTCCCGGTCATGTCGACATCTTTACCGTTCCTCAACTTAGCTCTTGCCAACTGGAATCTTCCTGCTATTATCTGGTGCTTCGCCAGCCTCGACCGGTTGGTGATACTTCAACAAAGTGCAGCAGGAACTTCAGTTAGAAGTGAGCAGGATCGACGTTTCCGTGTCAGCAGTCGTTTATCGCGCCTTCGTTTTCGCGGCTCCACAAGTGTTTTGTCGCGCGCAACCGCTCGACGAAATGCAAGGGGAGCCGTTTCCGTTGGTGCGGTATCTTCCGTCGCACGGCAACGCGATGACATTCTTGACGTCGCATTGAGGGGGTGCGTTGCAGCGTTTTTCGCGTGTCTGCGCGCAGACGAAGCGCCAGCAGACGAGGAGAACGATGCAGTGCAAACACACGCGGCGCAGGAATAATTCTTAGCGATGAGGCGAAAGGAGTTTCTTTGTGAGAGAGAAGGGTACTGTGAAGTGGTTCAACGGGGCGAAGGGATACGGTTTCATCCAGCGCTCCACCGGCGAGGATGTCTTCGTGCATTTCTCGGCCATCCAGGAGAACGGCTACCGCTCGTTGAATGAAGGCGAGACCGTCGAGTTCGATCTGCTCAAAGGCCCGAAAGGCTTCCAGGCGGGTAACGTCGTGCGTGCCGCATAAAAATTTCTCCAACCAGTTCGCAAAACCCTCTCAGATGTGTGGAGAGGGTTTTTTAATTTTGCTGCTGCGCGTTTCGTTTTGCTTTTGGGGGCGCTGCGCTTCAGCGCTGCGATAACAGCTTTGTTTGGAGTGCGCCTTCAGGCGCTGAGGTCGCCCCTTTGCCGGCAAACGACTTTTTTCCCAGGCTGCTGGTCTATAATTGCGCGCACGGATGGCTCTGACCTCTGGCGCGAAATTCCTACTCCACAAATCCAAATCGTCCGTTTCTTCGGCTCGCCCCAAAGGTCATCTTCTGCGCATCGTCGGCGTCGGCTTCGGAATCGCCGTCATCGTCGGCAATACAGTCGGCTCGGGCATCCTTCGCACTCCCGGAGAAATTGCCGCTCGCCTGCAAAGCGCCTCGCTCGTGATCGCGGTTTGGGTTGTGGGAGGCCTTTACGCCTTCTTCTGCACGCTCTCCGTCACCGAACTCGGCACCATGCTTCCGCGCGCCGGCGGATGGTACGTCTATTCTCGCCGCGCCTTCGGCGAGTATGGAGGATTCCTCGTCGGCGGTTGTGACTGGACGGTGAATGCCGCCTCTCTCGCTTATCTCGCCATCGCCTTCGCCGAATTTGCCGCCGAACTTCAACCCGCGCTCCGCGGCAACGTCAAGCTGGTCGCAGTCGCCTGCCTCGCCTTCCTAACTCTCTTAAATTGGCTCGGGCTTCGCACCGGTAGCCGCACCCAGGAACTCACCAGCCTGATCAAGGCGCTCGCGCTGCTCGCATTTGTCGTAGCGTGTTTCACCATCTCGCCAAGCGACGCGCTCGCCGCTCCTTCCGGTCCGCCAACCTTCCTCGCGCCTAGAGGCAGCCTGCTCCTCGCCATCGTCCTCGCCTTGCAGCCGATCCTCATCACCTACGACGGATGGTATGGAGCCATCTACTTCGTGGAGGAGGACAAAGATCCTGTCAGGAATCTGCCCCGCTCATCGATCGGTGGAGTCGTCGCCTGCATCGCCATCTTCTTGCTGGTCAATGCTGCGCTGCTTCACGTCCTGCCGATGACCAGACTCGCCGCTTCTCAGATGCCCGCTGCCGATGCCGCTTTGGCGGTCTTCGGCGCGCACGGCAAACAGATCATTCTGATCGTCTCTCTGATTGCGGCCGTGAGCACCATCAACGCCATTTTGCTGTTGATGCCGCGCATTCTCTTCGCCATGAGCCGCGATGGCTTGCTGCCGCCCGCGTTAGCATCCGTCAACCGTGGCGGAACACCCAGCTGGGCCCTTTTGTTGGGCGCGCTCGCAGGGGTCGCTCTGATCCTCAGCGGCAGTTTTGAAAAACTGGTCGCGATCGCTTCGTTCCTCTTTGTGGTCGTCTATCTCTCCGGATTCTGCGCCTTGTTTAGCTTAAGAATCCGCGAGCCGAACCTTCCGAGACCTTTCAAACTCTGGGGCTATCCCTGGACGAATCTCGGTGTTCTGCTGGCGTCCGCCGCGTTTCTCGTCGCGACCATCGTCAGCGACCTCAAGGACGCTCTCTTCACCATGATCCTGATCGCGCTGAGCTATCCGATTTATTTCTTCCTGATAAAAGGCGTACCGGTTCCTGCAAGCGAGGCCGTTGCCGTTCCGCCTGAATGCTCTTCAAAACGTGCGCCATCAGCCAAGCAGCACATTGAGCCAAACGGCCCGTAGAAACACAAATGTTTTCGCAACGCGCGTTTCTTGTTTTTGAAATTTGGTCGGACGGGCAGGCGCGGCTGGCGGCGCGAAATTGCTCTGCGCGTTCGACCGGTTGCGGGAGGCGTCTCTGCGGCGGCCTTCTTGACCACAGATCGAACAATTGACCCTGTGCCTTGACCGACCCGGTGCACCTCTTCTCACGCTTCTTGAGGAGTGGGGTGTCTGCGGTACGACTGAAGTCGTGCCCTCCCGTTCGTGCAGCGGTGAACCGTTGCGCCACCCAAAATCTCGCCCAGATGCTGTCTTCGACTATTTTTCCACGGTTTTAATATCCAGACTCCGCCAAAGATACCAGCAGGCAACCGAGCGATAAGGGGCCCAAGCCTTTGCGATCTTGGTCATCACGTCAGGCTTCGGCCATTTGCGTTTCTTGTAGTGCTTTTTGATTGCGGCTTGGACTCCGTAATCGCCTACGGGCAGGATATCCGGACGCCGCAGCGTGAACATCAGGAACATGTGGGCGGTCCAGACGCCGACACCTTTGACCTGGGTGAGATGCGCGATGACTTCTTCTTCGGGCATGTCGGGCATGCGCTCGAACTCGAGCAATCCAGCCGCAGTCTTCTCCGCGAGATCGCGGAGATAGGCAGTCTTCTGGCGGGATAGCCCGACGCCGCGCATTTGCGCGTCGGTGAGTTTGAGAATGCCTGCGGGAGTGAGCGGATCTCCGGCAAGCGCCGTGAAGCGATCGAAGATGGTAGCGGCCGCCTTGCCATTCAACTGCTGATAGAGAATCGATTCCGCCAGGGCATGAAACGTCGGATCGCCAAACTGCATAAGGCACGGGCCGATCTGCTCGATAATAGCCGCCAGGATGGGATCGGATTTCTTCAGGTGCCGTGTGGCAGCTTGGTGATTCGCCTTGTGCATTCGTGTCCTGCGCATCGTGGCTGGCTCCGGACGGATCGGGAGAAAGTTTAGCATACAGGGGAACAAATAGCGAATATTCGAATTTGCTTATTCGAATTTGCTTACCACGGAGACACGGAGCCAGGGAGAAAAACTCTGGACCTCAAAGAACGAGGGAACTGCGCGGTTGGCTTCTCTGTGTCTCCGGGACTTCGTGGTGAAAAGGCGAATCAATCCGCCGCCGCCGCGATCCTCAGGAGGGGAAATGGAAGTGCACGTCGACGTGAGACGCTACCGGAGCGCCATCGAGCGTGGCCGGTTGGAAGTGCCATCGGCGCACGGTGGCTTCGATCTTCTCGTCGATGCCGTGGCCGACCGTCTGCACGACTTTGGTTTCTACCACGTTGCCCTGGGAGTCGATGGTCACGACGATCACGACATCGCCCACTAAATCCCTGGGCAGTTCGGAGCGGGAGACCGGCGGATCGGGATGGACAACCGAATACGCGACGTGAACCTCGTGCCCGGTGATGGGCCCGTCAATCACGGTTCCGAGCGGAGATCCGGCATGGGCGTCGTGATCAGCACCGGCCGCATCGGCGGCAACCTTGTCATTAATATCGACAGGCTGAGGCTTTGGAGGCACCGGGCGCGTGTGCGGCTTCGGTTTGCTCGCGTGCGGAAATAGAAGCTTGGCGGCATCCGGATGCGCGTCTTTATTGGCTCCGGGTGGAAAATAAATCAAGGTGACGTTGCCGTCTCCGTGAGCCAGCCACAGGGGAGTAAGCGTGACCGGGGCGCGATGGTAAAACACGAGGGCGGCGAGTAGCACCAGGTGCGCGGCCACTGACACTCCGACGGCACGATGGCGTCGAATCGCCACCGACACCGGAAAAACATTCGGTGGCTGAAGGCCGTTAAACACGCACCTTCTATTCTACTTACTTGGGCGACGCGTAAGAAGAAGAAAATGTGCCCAGAAGTCAGGTGTCAGGACATGCCATGGCGCGTCTTTGCTAAGACCTAACACTGTCACCTGTGACCTGATTTCTACGCGCCCGCCTGCTGCTCGGCTATGTCGCCGATCACCGGCAGTTTGAACATCTGCCCTTGATAGGCCTTCAGTAGCAGGAGCAGCCAGACGATGAATAACGCCAGACTGACTAGCGGCCAAAGGAAGAGGGTCGCCCATCCGAGGAAGGGAATGTGGCCAATGATTGACAGGCCGATGTCGATCACGATCCATGCCACAAAAAAGAAGATCGATTGAAAGGCGTGGAAGCGGACGAAGCGCTTCCGGCTAAACGGCTCCACGACCAGAAAAACGATGGCCGGGATGATGGTGACGTAGGCTAGCGCACCGGCCACATTATCGGCGAGGCCCGCGCCCGCAGGCACTGCGACCGTGGCCGGCACCGTGCCGGGCACGCACTTGGTACAGGTTGCACCATCCGCGATCTGAGTTCCACAGGTTGGACAAAAGGCCACGAGGCCTCCTTTGAGTTGACAGGCAAGGTAACAGAATGCTGGCTGGGGAGCAATGAGAATTCAAGCCGATAGCGATGTTTGCGCCGCGGCGGCATTCCACTATCATGCTAACTTCTGGATCGTGCAGCCTGAGGAACTGGAAATGCACCTCTTTTGTTTCCCGCGTGAAAGGTACTGATGATCACCATAGTTTCGGGTCTGCCGCGGTCGGGCACATCGTTAATGATGCAGATGCTGGATGCGGGCGGGCTGCCGGTTCTCTCGGATGGTGTACGCGAGCCTAACCTCGACAACCCTAAGGGCTACTTGGAGTGGGAGCCAGTCAAGCAACTTAAGAAAGATCCGAGCCTGATGGCCGAGGCCGAGGGCAAGGTGGTGAAGGTCGTCTCGGAATTCATTATGTCGCTACCCTCTGAGCACGAGTACCGCATCGTTTTCATGCAGCGTCCGCTGCCTGAGGTGCTCAAATCGCAGGACGAAATGCTGCGCCGCCGCGGCAATGCGGATCTTGTGGCAGACAACTGCGCCATCGAAGATTTTTTTCACCGCCATCTGATCGAGGTCACTCAGTGGCTTGCCACCCAGGCCAACATCAAGGTCGCGCGCGTGCATTATCATCGCGTGCTTCGCGAACCCAAGGTGGTTGCCGAAGAAGTGGCCGCGTTTCTACAAGTGCCGCTCGACATCGACGCGATGCGCGGGCAGGTGGATGGGAACTTGTATCGTAACCGCATGAAGTAGCTTCCGAATGTGGGGCTGCTATCAGAGTGAAATGTACGCAGGTCGGCGCGAAATCTCTGCGGTCGCAATTTGCCACCGCAAAACCATATCAGGTGACGCTTACTTCCGTATACGTCCCGTACACTTGCCGTAGCGCTTCGCAGATTTCGCCGACAGTCGCGTAGGCGCGGACTGCGTCGACAATGAAGGGCATGGTGTTGACGTCAGAGATGTTGCCGTTGCTGCCCGCGGTCGGAGTCTTTGAGGCCGCGAGCTTAAGTGCGTCGAGCCGGCGCTGGACTTCGTCGTTCGAGCGACGGCCGCGCAGGGCCTTGAGTTTCTTCTCTTGTGCGCGGGCCACCGATTCGCCAATGTAGAGAATATGGGGTGACTCTTCTTCGATGACGAAATCATTCACTCCAACCGTGATCTTTTCGTTGGCTTCCACAGCGCGCTGATACTGGTAACTCGCCTCGGCAATTTCCTTCTGTGGGTAGCCGCGCTCGATGGCCTTGACCATCCCGCCCATCTGATCGAGCTTTTCGAAGTATTCGAACGCGCCTTTTTCCATGTCCAGGGTTTGCTTCTCGACGAAGTAGCTACCGCCGAGCGGATCGACGGTTTGCGCTACTCCCGATTCGAAGGCGATGATCTGTTGCGTGCGCAGCGCGATGCGCGCGGCCTCCTCGGTGGGCAAAGCGAGCGCTTCATCATAGGCGTCGGTGTGTAACGATTGCGTGCCGCCGAGTACCGCCGCCAGCGCCTGCAGAGCGACGCGAGCGATATTATTCATCGGTTGCTGCGCCGGCAGCGAAACGCCCGCGGTCTGGGTGTGGAAGCGCATCAAGCGCGTGCGGTCGTTCTTGGCTCCGAAGCGGTCCTTCATCAGCCGATACCAAATTTTGCGCGCGGCGCGGTATTTGGCGATCTCTTCGAAGAAATCGTTGTGCGCATTGAAGAAGAAGCTAAGGCGCGGCCCAAAGTCGTCGACGTCGAGCCCGCGGCGGCGCGCCCATTCCACATACTCGACGCCGTCATAGATGGTGAAGGCGAGCTCCTGGAGCGCCGTCGATCCAGCCTCGCGAATGTGATAGCCGCTAATGGAAATGGTGTTGAAGCGCGGCGTAAATTTCGATCCGAATTCGAAAGTGTCAATCACCAGCCGCATCGACGGCGCGGGCGGATAAATGTATTCCTTCTGTGCGATGTATTCCTTGAGGATGTCGTTCTGTAGTGTTCCGGAAATCTTTTTCCAGTCGACGCCTTGCTTCTCGGCCACGACCAGATACATGGCCCAGAGCACGCTCGCCGGTGAATTGATGGTCATCGAGGTGGTGATTTTTTCAAGGGGGATGCCATCGAACAGAATTTCCATGTCTTCGAGTGAATCGATGGCCACGCCACACTTCCCGACCTCGCCTTCGCTCGCCGGGTGATCGGAGTCGTAGCCCATAAGCGTCGGCAGATCGAAGGCGACGGAGAGTCCTCCACCACCATGTTCGAGAAGATACTTGTAACGCTTATTCGTTTCTTCGGGAGAAGCGAAGCCGGAAAACATGCGCATTGTCCACAGCTTGCCGCGATATCCGGTAGAGTGAATTCCGCGCGTGTAAGGCGCCTGGCCGGGATAGCCGAGATATTGATCGTAATTCCAGTCGGCGGGAAGATCGGCCTGCGTATACAGGCGACGGATCGGCGCATTCGAGATCGTGCTGAAACGGGCGTGCCCGTACTCGTCGAGGTTGGTGCCGGTAGCCGCGCCGATCGGTTTTTCTGGAGCTTTCTCGATCGTCGGCGCGAGCGTCTTTTCGGCCCACTCTTTTTCCGATGCGGCCGGATGACGGTCTTCGAATACGTCAGAAATCGGGTTCTCTACTACCGCCTTGCGCAGTTCGGCTTTCGTTTTATTCTCAGACATTCCGTTTATCCTGCTTCGTTCCCACCCTGCTCTTGATCATAGAGTAGCCGCGCCGTGCTGCAAAATGGTGCGACCGACCAAGCGGTTGGCGAGTATTTCCCTTCGTTTCTGCGACAGCTTGTGGCGACGAGTCTGCCCGCTCCCTTGACGCCGCTTTTCGCGCGCACCTATGCTTAACGTTCTCACGCGGAGGAACTCTGAGGGCATTTCGGCGGTTATTGCAACGTACACCGTTCTACGGCGCGTATAAGGCGCTCGGCCACTATCCCGACTATTGGTATTGGATTCTGCGGGGGCGGCCGTCGCGGTCTCCGCATCTGCTGAAGCAGAAAGTCGTGCGCGAATATGGCGAAAAATTTGGGCTGGAGACCCTCGTCGAAACCGGAACTTACTACGGCGAGATGGTCGCGGCCATGACAGGCCATTTCGATCGCATCTGCTCGATAGAGTTCGTCCCTGAGCTAGCTGAGCGAGCGACACGCAAATTCGCACCCTACTCACATGTGCGCATTTTCTGTGGGGACAGCCGCGCCGTTATGCCCGACGTGCTCGCCTTGTTGCAGGGCCCGGCGCTGTTCTGGCTCGATGCCGGATACTACGGTTGGGTCGGCAAACAGGGAGATCAGCAACGATTATCAGCCGAGCTTGAGATGATTCTCACCCATCCTTACCCCCACGTTATTCTGCTCGACGATGCGCGCGGACTGACCGGCCGCGACGGAATTCCCTCGGTCGCAGACGTGAAAACTTATGTTGAGTCGAAGTTTCCTCAGCGCATAGTTGAGGTGAAATACGACATCATGCGCATCACTCTGCGAACAGATGCCGCTTAAGAGGTCACTGAAAAGCTCGTTAGGCTTGGTGGTCCCTCAGCGGCTAAGGCCGTAGTGAAAAGAAGCCTTTTATCGCAGCGGTGAACCGCTGCGCCATCCGAACGCAACGACAAAATCGGGTTTTTCAGCAAGCTGTTATGGCTTGCGAGTCGCTTCGCTACGTTCGCGTTCAAGATGCACGCGTCCAAGAGGTCAAGAGATTTGAAGAGAGGGCCGCCCAAACTCGGCCCCCGTTTGCGACTTCGCAATCTAGAACACGTCGCGGACGGCCCGGTTGATTAACCCAAGCGAGTTGTTTGCCGCTTCACCCGCTGCATAGGTGAAGTTAGCAGACTGATTGGTCAAGTCAATCTGTTCTGACGTAAGAACAGTCGTGCTGCCGGAAGCGGCCACCTGAACCAGATACGTGCCCGCCATTACGCTGGTTGCTCCCTCTGCGCCGGCAGCCGCTGTAACGGTGTAAGTTTTCGGATTCTTCACACCGACCTGCGTAAGCGTGGCTTCCAGGGTTGGAGCGTCCGCCGCATTCGCGAAAACGAAGCGCGCGCTACCCGCCGAAATCGGAGAAAGATTGTCAGCGAATGGCAACAGAGCGGGCTGACCGCTTCCGTCAAGCGCCACGGCAATTGTCGTACTATCCGTAGCTGCCAACATTACCTGCGAACTGATCACCGCCGTGTTGGTGCAGGGCGCGAGCGAATTGGCTTCGCTGACCTGCACGTCGTAGGTTCCGGCGGCAAAACTGAGGGGTCCGCTGGTGCTACTGAAGGTCAATCCGCGTACCAGGCAGTCGCCATTAATCAAAATGTCGACCGGATAGCCAGGATTGAGATTCTTCGAAATATCGTATCCTGGAATCCCCTGCACGATGTAAAGGTACGCGTTATCGGCGGCGAAGCTGGACGCTCCGAGCGCGAGACACAGAGCTGCAAGTTGCAAAACGACACTCCCGCGAAGTTTCATAAGTCTCCTCAAAGTTGGTGGAAGTTGTGAAGCTGATTGTGGGGGATGAACTGCCCGACAACACGGAAGAACGCGTCAGGGCAGCTCACAATGCACCGCTGGGATCCCAATCGGGAAGCTGCTTAGCTTCGTTTGAGTCAAACCCTGATTGCGAAGGGAAGTTGTCGCGAGAAAGAAAAAAAGAATCGCGGGACCGAAATGCCGCTTGGGGCGCGTTTCCGAAATGCAATCTTGGTTTCTATCGCGATTCTCTGGACCGCGAAAGTTCCCACGCCTTCGCGTATTTCCACGACACATAGACGGCATGATAGAAGTGCAGAAGCAATCCTTCGCGGCCGTCGAGAAAGCCTAGGCGGAAGAAATAGTTGTAGATGAAGGTGGCGAGTGGACGCGCCACGATGTTGAACACGCTGAAGCCGCGCGGGCCTTCGGCGATTGCCATTTCCGCGCCGAGCGCTGAGTAGCGATTCATGTGGTCGATGTAGTCGGCGAGTGTGGGGTAGGAGTGGTGAATGAGAGCGCCATTGCCCATCCTAGCGGCGATTTCACCGTCGACTTGCAAGGTTTCATGAACTGCCCGATCTGAGCAGTGTCCCAGCCCCCGCCTAAAGATTCTTAGTTTTGGATCCGGCCAAAACCCGCCGCGCTTTATCCACCGACCTAAGAAGAAGTTCTTTCGTCGTAAGAAAAATCCGTCGAAGTAACAATCAGTATCCAGCGAGTGAACGTCGTCGAGTTCGTGTTCGATCTGGAAGTTATGGTGGACGTCGTACGGACGATAACCTTTGGGACGTGCGTACTCATCGACTTCGTTCCATTTAACAAAGGTAGTTTCGATGTCTCTAGCGAGCGTCGGCTCGACTTCCTCATCCGCGTCCAAACTCAAAATCCACTCTCCCTCCGCCTTGTCGATCGCCGAGTTCTTCTGCGCGGCGTAGCCTTTCCATTCTTCGATGAATACTTTTGCTCCATAAGATTTTGCGATCTCGACGGTGCCATCAGTTGAGCCGGAATCGACAACGATGATCTCGCCTTTGCCCTCGGCGACGAGCGGCTGCACGCTGGCGAGCGTGCGCGCGATATTGACTTCTTCGTTATACGTGATGACAACGACGGAGAGGATCACACAGAATTCCTAAGCAGAGAGAATACGCGAGAGTCCGCGCCGGGCAAAAGAGAAACGCCGGGACGCAACCACCCCAGCGCTTCACTGCTCAAACGCAAGTTGCGATAACGCCCTACTGCTGTGGTTGCGCCAGAGGGTTTGCGGGCATCGGTTGGTCGGCAGGCCGGGCCGCAACGTGAGGAATACTGGGCGCGTGCGTGACCTGTCCCCGCTCGGCATCGCTGATCAATATACCGGCGTGATCGAGCAGAAGGCCGGTGGAACGCTCCAATTCGACTTCTGCCTTTTCGTATAACGCCTTGGCGGAGACCAGCGTGACTTCCGCCTGCGTCATTGCCGCCTGATTCTGGAGGACGAGAGTAGAAGTTGATGCACCGAGCGCGTACTTCTTCTGTTCGGCGTCGAGCGACTGGCGCGCCAGATCGACGGCCGCCTGGGCGGAAGCGACGCTGGCGCGATTCTGCTGCACGCCAAACTGCGCATTGCGTACCTCGATCCGCAATTGGTTCTCGATCTGCTGAATGCGCAATTGGGCTTGACGGTATTCGAACTCGCCTCGCACCTGAACCGACTGCGCCGCTCGATTGCGCAACGGAATATTGATGGCGATGCCCGCGCCCTTGTCAGAAGCGGTGGAGTTAACGAGTTGGTTCAATGTGCCAGGGTAAGAGACGGAAGGCGGGACCGGGGCAGGACTGGTGAGGCCGCAGACTGGAAATTCAGTGGCGCTAGTACATACGTAGTTAGGGTTCGAATTCCCGCCTTGACCATTTCCGCCGTAATATGCAAACAGGTCCACGGTAGGCAACAAAGCACTCCTAATCGCTTTATTACTGATGTCCGTATTCGCAAGATTGATACGCTGTTCCGCGAGTTCGGGGCGATGACTCAGCGCATCGTTTACCAGATCCTGCGTGGGTATAACCGCTTCCTGCGCCGGCAACTCCATCGTCGAAGTAGGAATTACTTCGGCGTCGGCCAGCACCTGGTCGACCAGCGAGCGGCTCAGAGCATTCTTCATGAGGAGCTGTTGCAACTGGAGGTTGGTCAACGCCACCGTCAGGGTTTGCTGATCGGAAGCAACCGTACTCTGGGCGCGCACCACCTCGATCGGCGCGAGGGTCCCGATTTCCACCTGCTTCCTGCTGTCAGAAAGTGTCTTCTGCGCAAAGGCCAGTTGTTCTTTCTGTACCCGCACATTCTCGTATGCGTACACCAAATCCCAGTACATATTTTCGATCTGGTCGACGGTGGTTGTGATCTGCAGGCGGAAGGCGACATCCGAAATTTCACGATTGTTTTTCGCGATCCTGATAAAGCGGTCGTTGGCCGCGAATCCGTAACCCTGCAGCAGGTGCTGCGTCAGCTTGAACTGGAAACTGGAATTAAGTAACGGAGTGAACGCATTGTAAGGATTATCCGAGGTTACGCGAGTGTTGTTGAAGCCGACCGATACGTTCGTGCCCCACTGGAATCCCTGAGTGTAGGTAAAGTTCCCGGTCGCGGTGTTCTGATGAGGACCGCAGAAGGGACTGGTGCAGATAATGCCCAGGTGATCGTTTTGCAAAGTGCCCGTGAGGATCGGATCGAAACTGGTAATGAGTGGCCCGCTGCCCAGAGTGGACTGAACCAGCCCGCTCGTTCCGGCGCCCGCGCCGCCCGCACCAACCGACGTTCCGCCCTGACCCGACCCCACCTGAGTGCCCAGTCCGCCCACGCCGCCGCCGGGCGTATTCTGCACCACGCCGTTGTTGACGCCGAGAATGGTGTTGAAACCCGATTTGGCGCGCCATACGTCGGTATCGGCAATGTTCAGGTTGTAGCGCGCAATCGCGATATCCAGGTTATTTTCGAGCGCCAGCGCGACCGCGTCGTTCATCGAAATATAGAGTTTGCCGTCCTGCATCAACTGGTCGATGCGCGGCGTGTTGGCGAGGTTCGGCTCTTCTACGCGCCGCGGCGTATAGGGAGCAAGCAGATTAGGAAAGTGCGACTTCGGCTTCGAGTACTCCTGCACGTCGAAAGGCTGCGTTGATGACGAGGGCGATACAGCCCTCTGCGCCGGAACCTGTGCCGACGGCGCGCTCGGCGTATCTTGCGACCATCCCGCAGGGGCCATGACTGCAGCAAAGAAGATGGCAGCAATGAAAAAAACGGCAGCCCGCCGAAACGCAGTCCACACTGTAAAACTTTGCATTCGCATCATCTCCATTGGTGACAACTCAGTTGGTGACAATCAGTGATCTGCCTCAACCGATCAGGCTTGAGGGCACAGGACACAGTGCTCCGCAATTTCGCCGACATCCTCTTATACGCAGGGCAATAGGCAAGAGTTCCTTGCAATCTTCTCCTTGCAGTCGCCCAAACGGCGACGGCGGAAAAGACCAGTTCCCAGCACCTTAGATCGCGAATAACTTGATTGCAAATAAATTGAGCTTAAGTGAAATAGTATAGCTGACGCGCCGTCGCGCTTTCGGTGACGACGGCAGTAAGAGTTTGTAACTCACAGTGATGTTGCCCCTGCAACCGAGGATTCGAAAAGAACGTGCGTAATCTCAGAGTGATTCTTTCTTATGATGGCGCCGATTTTGCCGGCTGGCAGGCGCAACCCGGCCGTGAGACGGTCCAGGGCGCGCTCGCCACAGCCATTGGACGTTTGACCGGCGAAAATGTACTGCCGCAAGGCTCAGGCCGCACCGACGCGGGCGTGCACGCGCTTGCTCAAGTCGCGAGTTTTACGACCGAGTCGGCGATTCCAGCCGAGAACTGGCTGCGCGCGCTGAACGGTATTCTCCCGCCTGCGATCCGCGTGCTGGAGGTGACCGATGCCGCACCCGACTTTCACGCGCGCAAGTCGGCCCGTGCCAAGACTTATCGCTATCGCATTCTCCGCGCGTCGATCTGTCCGCCGTTCCTGGCGCGCTACGTGTGGCATTATCCTTACCCGCTGGACGAATCGGCGATGATAGCGGCGGCCTGCGGGGTTGTGGGCGAACATGATTTCGCCTCTTTTGCTGCCGTCGATCCGGAGCGGGTGAAACGCTTGGCGGCCAATGAGGGAGCCTCTGCCAGTAATGCGGCAAGCGATATCGCGACAAGAATCGGTACGCCCACCCGTGCCGCGACGAATGTTCGGACGGTCTTTTCTTCGAGCTGGACACGTGAAGGCAACGAACTCATCTACACCGTGCGCGGGAGCGGATTTCTCCATCACATGGTGCGCAACCTGGTTGGGACATTCTTGCTGATAGGGAAGGGAACTGTGGGCCCGGAAGACTTTCGCCGCATCCTCGGCGCGCGTGAACGCAGGGCGGCCGGACCGACCGCGCCCGCTGGCGGGCTGTACCTGGTCGCAGTCGAATACTGACACCAACAGCACCAACCGCCCCTCAGCTTTGTCATCCGGAGCGGAGCGAAGGACCTAGGTATTTGCTCGCAGCGCAGGAATGCACCAGCCCTTCGCCCCGCCTGACATGACCTTTCGCAACTAAGGGTGAACACTCTGGCGCGCCCGTCCCATCCCGCGTAAACTTCTCCCGAGATGGCCGCGAACGCCGAATTCGTCGTCACCCGCATTGCCTCCGTGAATCCCGCGACGGGCGAGGTTTTGGGCGAACTCGATAGCGCTGGCCCCACCGAAGTGCGCGCAGCGGTAGCGCGGGGGCGCGCGGCCCAGCCTGACTGGAATGCCTGGGGCATCCGCAATCGCGTAAAGGTGCTGCGCCGATTTCAGCAGATTCTTCTCGCGCGCAAGACGGAAATCGCGCGCCGCATCACTCAGGAGGCAGGCAAGCCGCAGGTCGAAGCTCTGCTCACCGAAGTTCTCGTCGTGCTCGACGCGGCACGATTTCTGGTCGACAACGCCTTCGCCATCCTGCGCGACGAAAAGCTCGCGCATGGAAATCCCGTGATGAAGTCGAAGTCGGGGCGTATTCTGCACGAGCCTTATGGCGTCATCGGAATCATCTCTCCGTGGAATTATCCGTTTTCAATTCCAGCAACTGAAAGTTTAGGAGCTCTGGTGGCGGGAAATGCGGTTGTGCTCAAGCCATCCGAGTTGACGCCGCTAATCGCGCTTGAATTGCAGACATTACTGCGCCATGCCGGAGTTCCCCACGATATCTTTCAGGTGCTTCCGGGCGAAGGCGATACTGGAGCCGCGCTGCTCGAAAGCGAAATCGACAAACTGGTTTTCACCGGCAGTGTTGCCACGGGACGGCGAATCGCCCAAGCCGCCGCCAAACGCCTGCTTCCAGTGGTGCTCGAACTCGGCGGTAAAGACCCGATGCTCGTCCTCGAAGACGCCGATGTCGATGTTGCTTCAAGCGGCGCCGTCTGGGGAGCGTTCGTAAATGCCGGCCAGACGTGCCTTTCGGTCGAACGCTGTTATGTGCACCAGAGTTTATATTCCGCATTCCTGGACGCGTGCAGCGAAAAGGCGCGCAAGCTGCGCGTCGGCAACGGCATGGATCCGTCCACCGAAATCGGTCCGATGATTCACGAGCGCCAGGTGCGCATAGTGGAATCGCATGTCGAAGATGCGCGGCAGCGCGGCGCGCGCGTTCTCGCCGGGGGCACGCGCATGCGCGAGTTGGGTCCAACATTTTTTGCGCCCACCGTGTTGGCCGACGTCGATCACAGCATGCGCGTGATGCACAAAGACGCAGAGATTTTCGGCCCCGTGCTTCCGATTGCGTCCTTCAGCAACGATGCCGAAGCCCTTCATTTGGCCAATGATTCCGATTACGGATTGGCGGCCAGCATCTGGACGCGTGATCGCGCCCGCGGCGAGCACCTCGCTCGCCAGATTAATGTGGGCACGGTGATGGTGAATGACGCTGTCTCGTGTTTCAGCATCAGCGAGGCTCCGCACGGAGGAGTGAAAGCGAGCGGCCACGGCCGCACCCACGGCCGCTGGGGCCTGGAAGAAATGGTCCGCGTGAAATATGTCGATGGCGATTTGCTCCCGCACATGAAGAAAATCTGGTGGTTCGGCTATGGCGGCGGATTCGCGAGCGAAATGGAAGGCTTCCTCGACCTGCTCTATGCGCGCCCGTTGCGTCAGAAGCTAAAGGCCGGCCTTCGATCGGCTGGAGCGCTGTGGCGCCGCAAACTGTAGACGGGAAAATTCGCTGCGGCGCAATGGAAGGACTTATCAGTGCACGATTAATTGAAGGTGGCAGCCGATGAGTGCTACAAGCGCGATGGCTGCCAACACCAGTCGACTCGTTCCGCTTCCGAACAAACTGCAGAAGAGACCAATCACCGCAGCAATTTGCGCAAATTCTACAGCTCTGCCATAGCCGCCATCAAAGCAATGGAACCCTCCGAGTCTACAAGTCCGCGACCAGAGAACCACTGTAACCAAAACGCAGCAGCTAATCAGAACAAACCCGACTCGGGCCAGAAGCCTCCGCGTCGAAACGGTCATCTTGTTTTTCACTTTCTCAAAACTTTAATCTCGGAATCCAGCGCGGTACGGCCGCGCGATATCGATCATATTCTTCGCCAAATTGCCGGCGCAGCGTCGGTTCCTCGTAAAAAACGACAAACAGGTGCGCGACCGTCAACATGCACGCCATGTAAATCAAGATGTGCAACGAGTGGAACAGCCACGCCTGCCCGCCGATGACGAGCGCGACTCCAAGATACATCGGATTCCGCACAAAACGATGCAGGCCTTTGACTACGAGAATCTTCGTCGGCGCGATCGGCGCGGGCGTTCCGCCGCCGATCAAAGCGAAGCCCCAGAAAGCGGTGTGGAGATAGATTGCAACTCCGATGGTAATGACGATAAAAGCCGCCCACGCGTCCACGCCAGTCACTGCCGCCCGCCGCAATCGCCAGGGCACATAGCCGGCAACGGTTCCCGGCACAAACACGGTGAAAACCAACGTTTTGGCAACCGCGGAAATTTTTGCGGACACAACGCAGTACCCTTAGTCCAAATTCTAACGTCCGCCGCGCGTCAACCGCCGCGTCCGCGCGGCAGCGAAGTCAGCGGCGAAGAAAATAACTCCTAATCTATTTCGATTAGAGACACAGCTTCCCGCCAGCCGATAAGATGTCGCAACCTGTGGGCGCGGGCTCTTGACGTGAGCCTGCAGGATTTACACATTGTTAGCCAATCATTCTCAGCCAGCATTGTTCGCCAGACTTTCTATGAACCGAGCGCTCTCACTGCTAATCGGCTTTCTCGTAGCGTCCGCGATTTATTTATATACGTTCCCGCAAGCGAATGTTTTCTATGCCGGAGTGGTCTTGCTGCACGCCGTCGCTGGCGTCGTGGCTTCAATCTGGCTGCTGCTCTGGCTGCTTCGTTCGTGGCGTCAAGGCGAGCCGCTAGTCCGCATCGGAATGATCCTGCTCTTCGCAGGCGCAATCCCAGGACTGGCGCTGATCTATACCGGAGCGTTGCGCACCGAGTGGACGCTGGTCTACGTTCATTTAGCTCTAAGCTTTCTCGGAGCGGGATTGATCTTCGCGGCGCGCGTCGGAGCCGCTCGAAAAGCTAATCGAGGATGGCTTTCAAGTCATACTGCTTTGCGCATCGTAGTCGTTATCGCGCTGCTGGCCGCGCTCGCGCCAGCGGCTCGCTATCTCCGCGAAACTCGCTGGAGCCAGCACGCCCGCATCCAAAATCCCACTCTTCCGCCGCTCACCATGAATGGCGAAGGCGATGGCCCCACCGGCCCTTTTTTCCCCAGTTCGGCGCAAGTCTATGGAGGCGAAAAAATTCCCAGCCAGTTCTTCATGGAATCTGACTCCTGCCAGCGCTGTCATGAAGATATCTACAAGCAATGGAATAGCTCGGCCCACCATTTTTCGTCATTCAACAATCAGTGGTATCGCAAATCGATCGAATACATGCAGGATACGATCGGCACCAAACCCTCGAAATGGTGCGGCGGGTGCCATGATCCAGCTGTACTCTACGCCGGCAAGATGGATACTCCCATCAAACAGTTCGTGCACGCGCCCGAAGCACAGGCCGGGCTCGGCTGCATGATGTGCCACTCAATTGCCGAAGTGAAAAGCACGATGGGCCAGGCTGATTTCTATCTCGAGTATCCCAAGCTGCACGAGCTTGCGGCCAGCAAGAATCCGATCGTTCGCACTCTCCATGATTTCCTGATCAAGCTCAATCCCGAGCCGCACCGCCGCGTCTTCCTCAAACCCTTCATGCGGCAGCAGACGGCGGAGTTCTGCTCCTCCTGCCACAAAGTGCACCTTGACGTGCCAGTCAATCACTACCGCTGGTTTCGCGGCTTCAACGAATACGATAACTGGCAGGCCAGCGGCGTCTCCGGAGAGGGCGCGCGCTCTTTCTACTATCCGCCGAAACCGCAGCAGTGCGCCGATTGCCACATGCCGCTCGAACCCTCCAACGACATGGGCAACATCGCAGGCAAGGTGCACTCGCATCGCTTCCCCGGCGCCAATACAGCGCTGCCGACGGCCAACGAGGATGCTGCACAGTTGAAGGCCACCGAAGATTTTCTGACCAGCGGAGCTCTTACGGTGGATATTTTTGCGCTCTCGCCGGCTAGCGCTCCACGCAAGGCGACCATGTTGAAAGGCGGAGGAACCAGCGACAACGAGCTCGCAACGACTTTCGCCGTAGGCGAAGAAGCGGAAGCCAAAATCACGCCGAGCTCGGCTGCCAATACTGAGGCCGCGCCGGTGACAGCGCCGCTCAACCGCGTGAAACCCGCTGTCCGGCGCGGTGACACCGTCCGCGTCGACGTGGTGGTCCGCACCAAGCGCGTCGGACATTTCTTCCCGGGAGGCACCGTCGACGCCTATGACACCTGGCTCGAACTCAAAGGCGTCGACGACAAAGGCCAGACAATTTTCTGGAGCGGCATGGTCGAGGATAACGGCAAAGGTCCCGTAGAAAAGGGCGCGCACTTTTATCGCTCGCTTCAGGTGGATGCGCACGGCAACCCGATCAACAAACGCAACGCCTGGTCTACGCGCGCGGTCGTATATGTGCGGCTGATTCCGCCAGGCGCCGCCGACACGGTGCACTTTCGCATGAAGATTCCCGAGAAAACCGGCAGCAAGATTACGCTGACCGCGCGGCTCTGCTATCGCAAGTTCTCGTGGTTTGGCACGCAATTTGCGTTTGCCGGGGAGCACGAAAACAACGGCACCAACAATCCGCCGCAGATGGAAGCGATGTCTGGTTCGACCACCGCCGACTACGACGATGCCAAAGTGACGTTTACCGCCTCGCTGCACGGGGTCTCCGCAAAAAAAGAACAGATTCCCGACGTGCCCATCGTCGCAGTTGCTAAAAACGAAGTGTCTCTCGATGTTTTGCCTGCGAACGCTCCTCTACCGCAGCCCCAAACCAAGCTTGCGAAAGAAGACTGGCAGCGCTGGAACGATTACGGCATCGGTCTGTTTTTGCAAGGCGATCTGAAAGCTGCGCAGGCCGCCTTCGAAAAAGTCACCGAAGCTGATCCGCAGAATCCCGACGGCTGGGTCAACATCGGGCGTGCGGCCCTGCAAGAGGGCGACACCGCTCGCGCTCGCAGCGTGCTGGAGAAGGCGCTGGCGCTGAGTCCTGACCTGGCTCGCGCTCACTTTTTCTACGCTTCGGTTCTGCGCCAGGAAGGCGATTACGAAAGCGCGGCACAACATTTGGCGAAAGTCCTAGCCCAATATCCTCACGATCGCGTGGCGCTGAACAATCTCGGCCGCGTGTTTTTTCTGGAGCGCAAATACTCCGATGCCGTAAGAACTCTGCAACAGGTGCTCGCTGTCGATCCCGAAGATTTGCAGGCGCATTACAACCTCATGCTCTGCTACAACGGTCTGGGCGATGAGAAAATGTCGAAAGAACATCAGGCGCGCTACCTGCGCTTCAAAGCCGACGAAGCTTCGCAGGCGATCACCGGCCCCTATCGCCAGCTCAATCCCGAAGACAACAACGAGCGCCAAAGCATTCACGAGCATGTATCCGTCCCGCTTCCGATTCTGAACGCCGCACAATCCGCGCGGGCAGCGGCGATTCAGGCGCCCGCTAGGAATCACGTCGGAACCGGCGCCGGTTCGGCAGTCTCAGGGCAGTCTCTCGTCCGTTCGGTCGGGCAAAGCCCTGCAGTCGTTAGCGCCGCCACAAGCTCCAGGAACCCAAAGTGATGCGTTCATCAAGCAGGAATTCCATCGCCGCACTCCTCCGTGCCTCCGTGTCCCCGTGGTTATTGCTGCTTGCGATCGTCACCGCGAGCCGCGCGCAGGACAAAATAACCTTCCGCGACATCACCGCTCAGGCCGGAATCCACTTCACCCACAACAACGGAGCCTTCGGCAAAAAATGGCTCCCCGAAACCATGGGCCCAGGTTGCGCTTTCATCGATTACGATAATGACGGATGGCCCGACATTCTGCTGGTCAATGGCCAGGACTGGCCGGGCCGCGTTGGCGTTCATAAAACGACCGGCGCGAGCACGCTGAAGCTCTACCACAATAATCACGACGGCACATTTAGCGACGTGACGCGCAAGGCTGGCCTCGACATTTCGCTCTTCGGACTCGGCGCAGCCATCGGTGATTACGACAATGACGGATTCGATGACATCTTCATCACCGCCATCGGCCAGAGCCATCTCTTCCACAACAATGGCAACGGCACGTTCACCGACGTTACGAAATCCGCGGGGCTGTGGGGTCCGACCGAATTCTCGACCAGCGCCGCCTGGGTCGATTACGATCACGACGGCAAACTCGATCTGGTCGTCGCCAACTACGTGCAGTGGTCCGAGCAGTCCGACCTCTATTGCACCCTTGATGGCTCCCATAAGTCCTACTGCACGCCAGAATCGTATAAGGGGACGTCGGCGCGGCTCTGGCACAACCTCGGCAACGGCAAATTTGAAGACGCCACGCAGAAGGCTGGCCTCTACGATCCAACTTCGAAAGGCCTCGGCGTCGCCATTCTCGATTACAACAACGATGGATGGCCGGATATTCTGATCGCCAACGATACGCAGCCGAACAAACTTTATCTCAATAAAAAGAACGGCAGCTTTGAAGAGCGCGCCGTCCCCGCGGGAATCGCCTTCAGCGAAGATGGCATTGCCCGCGCTGGCATGGGCGTCGATGCTGCCGACTACGACCGTTCGGGCGGCGCGAGCCTGATCATCACGAATTTTTCCAATCAGATGCTCTCGCTCTATCACAACGAAGGCAACGGATTGTTTGTCGATGAAGCTCCGCGTTCGGAAGTTGGCCGCGCCACGCTCGTCACCCTCGGCTTCGGCTGTTTTTTCTTCGATTACGACAACGACGGATGGCAGGACATTTTCGTCGCCGACGGCCATATTGAAGACCAGATCGAGACGGTGCAGAAACGCGTAAGCTACGCCGAGCCGCCGCATCTGTTTCGCAATCTCGGCAACGGCAAGTTCGAAGAAGTCACAACGCAAGTGGGCGCCGCATTCGCCGCGCCAAAAGTGGCGCGGGGCGCGGCTTATGCCGACATCAACAACGACGGAGCGCTCGACATTTTGGTCATGACCAATGGCGGTCCGCCGCATCTCTATCTTAACCAGGGAGGCACGAACCAGAGTCTGCGCATACAACTTGTCGGCACAAAATCGAATCGCGACGGTATCGGCGCCGTTGTGCGCGTGAGCGCCGGCGGCGACAAGCAGTGGCTCACCATGAAGAGCGGCTCCAGTTATCTTTCGCAGAGCGAACTTGTTCTCACCTTCGGCATGGGAACGAAGACCAAAGCCGACTCGGTCGAAATCGACTGGCCCAGCGGGCAGGTAGACAAACTCGCAAACATTGCAACCGGACAGACGATCACTATCCGGGAAGCGAAAGGGCAGATTGCGGCGCGTCCGTATGGCGGAAAATGATCGCTCCGCTCTTCATCTCCTTCGCTATCCCTATCGCTGCACCACCAATGAAATACAATGAAGGGAATGTTCACGAAAATTGCGTCACAGTCCGACCTTCCTGCCTCCAACGAAGCCAAAGAATTCGCCTGCGGCGACAAGACGATTTGTATCGCCAATGTGAATGGCGAAATCAGCGCCATGGATGATATCTGCCTCCATCGCGGGGGCCCGCTCGGCCAGGGTGTGATCGAAGATGGCAAAGTGATCTGCCCTTGGCATGGCTGGGCATGGGATCCGAAAACGGGCGAGTCCGGCCCGCTCGGAGCGAAGCTGGCTGTGTATCCGGTGAAGATCGAGGGCGGGGATCTGCTGATCGACGTCTAGCTCCGCGCGGCGGAGTATTTTATCGCCATTCCGCCTTTCCTCTGTGCCAACCTTCGCCGCCTGCTAACCTTCATAACTGATTTTCCCACTCGGCCAAACACCGGCACACGATCATGCACTCGCTTCGCACCTTCATCGCCGACTACGGATACTGGGCGGTAGCTCTAGCCCTGCTGGCGGAAAGCGCCGGCATCCCCGTCCCCGGAGAGATCACGCTGCTGCTGGCGAGCTTTCTGGCCTATTCCGAACGTCATCTACACGTCGGTTGGATCATCGGGGTCGGGACATGCGCGGCGACGCTCGGCGGCAACCTGGGCTACGCCATTGGCGAGTATGGCGGGCGTCCGCTGCTCGATCACTATCGCAGCGTGCTGAGAATTTCGCCGGAGGCTCTCGAACGCGGCGAGAAAATGTTCGCGCGCTACGGAGCGGCCGCCATTTTCTTCTCCCGCTTCATCGTCGGACTGCGTGTCTTTGGCGGGCCGCTCGCCGGCGTGCTGCGTATGCGCTGGCGGGCGTTTACTCTCTTTAACTTTCTAGGCGCAGCCGTCTGGGTTACTTTCATCAGCGTCTCCGGCTATCTTTTCGGCCGCCATTGGCAGACGCTGCTGCGGGTGATGCAGCGCTGCAACATTGCCGTGCTGATGATTGCAGCGGTTGTGGTTCTTTTTCTGTGGTGGAGATATCGGCGCCGGGCCTTGGCGAAAAAAAGTTGAATGCGGCGCTCGCCCGAGCGCCGCGCCACTTCTCGCACTTTTCGAGAAGTGGCTACTG
>JGI12635J15846_10000440_pt1 | contig 35324 bp, 28 predicted proteins | sample BlaSpr_A8_OM2_M2_FD_15846 | JGI IMG/M metagenome (IMG submission 15846)
ACGCTGCGAGTGGATAGTGACGGTGAGGCTGAGCGCGTTTTCTCCGCCCTTTCCGATGGGGGTCAGGTCTTGATGCCGATTCGAGAGGAGCCCTTTGCCACTCGCTTTGGCCAGGTGCGCGATCGGTTCGGCATCAACTGGATGATTCTCCACGAGCGTCCTACGCCGTCGCAGGCATAAAACTGGGCGTTGCCGCGTTTCGCGTGTGGGAGCTGGCGATAGCCCGCGGCCCGGTTTACTTGCTGGGAGAAGCAGCGCAAGCAGCCGCATGGTGTAACCCGGACTGGCGTCGTCGGTATGTGTACCTGATGATGCGCCGTCAGAGAAGAATTGCCAAAGTGGCCATGGCCAGGAAACTCGCGGCTGGGCTGTACTGGATGTGGCGAAACAATTGGCAGTATGCGCAGTCAGTTGAACTCACTATGGGGCTCGGAAACAAGCTGCAGGAGCGTGCGCGAATGTCATTGAGTAATGATCCGCCGCCAAACAGCACGCAAAGTACCGCATCAATCTTCATTTCCGGTTTTTAACTGTCCCCCAACCCGTTTCGCTTCATCGAGTGCCCGCCGAGCATCGTCAAGGCGCGAAGCGGGAACTTGAATCTCGACATATCGTCCTTGACGCGCCAGATATCGCTCCGACACATGCACCGGAATGCCCCTGCTGGCGAGAACACCTGGAATAATGGATTCCTCGACGCCGAAGGGCAAAGTCATGAAAACTACGAGCTCTTCTTGGTCATCTTGGCCTCTGGACACAGAATCAGCCCGCATTCGCCGAGGGCATCGCCAGTTCGAGTCGCACCGAAGGGCTGTAGACATGCCAGAAATCCCCATCCGCTCTTGAGAATTCGACGGCAACTTTCCTTCGGCCGCGCTGTTTCGATTCGACATACACTACGCGACATTCACGCTCTTCCTCGGTGAAGCTATTGACGATCAGGATCCTTTGGCCGAGCTTGACCCGCGGTTTCATATCGAGCAATCCACCGTATTTGCTAATTGCCATCGTCGCGGTTGCTGTTCTGAAGGGATGGTTCCGAGGACTCCGCCCGTAAACTTTGACGGGAATCGAAAGCGGGAGTCGGTGGCAGCGGCGGCGTTCGACCATAGGAATCTCCTTTGAAATCGGGTATTGGCGATTGGCGTAATTCAAAGGTAGGTCCGCGCTCAGATCGAGGCAATAGTACTCAGTTTATCAACTGTATAACAGTCGACCGCGCCCTCAAACAATCCAGCGTTCACGCTCCACCCACACCGGCTCCGATCGCCAGATCATCGGTCGGAAGTTGTGTGTCCGTTTACCGGGGCACTATCGGAAAGTAGGGTGCATAAAGGAAATAAGGTTTATTGACCTAGAGCCACGCGAGCCTCGGCTGATTTGTTTCTGTCACTGTTTCAAGTAACGAACCGTAACCCATCCGGATTTAAAAATCTTGGACTCAACAAGCTTTAATTGTAATTTCTACCGGAGGCTAACACCTTCTAACAACCGTCTCCCTTCTCCTACAACCATTATTTCGTAGGTCGCAGAAGCGGCGTGGGTGGCGCGAGCGGCGAATCCTCGGTGTCCGTATCGACCGCGATCGTCCAATCGCCGCCGGGCGGCTTCCGCCACACCAACAGGTAGTTCCCCGTTTGCGTTTAGCTCTTCCCGTCTTTTTCCCTGGTCACGTACGCGTAGCGGCCGTGTTCGTAGGCCAGATCGCCTGAACGCGCCACTTCGATGACAGAAGTTTTCCAACTGATCGTATATGCTGCGAATCCGTTGTTTCCAGGTCACGAGAAGCGTACGATGCGCGAGCCAGAGGTCCAAGTCGGCAGCCCGGCTGCAATGTGGGTCCGTCGCGCAATTCTGGAGGCTCTATGCATCGCCTGCTCGCACTCCCTATTCTACTGACGGCAAGCTGCCTGTCATTTGGACAGGCTGGTTCGCCGATTTCGCCCGATGCGAAAGCCGCAATGCAAGAACTTCAGAAGGAGCCATTTCGTGCCCACATGGCATTCCTGGCGGATGACCTGCTGGAAGGGCGTGGCACCGGCAAGCGCGGTCATGAAATTGCCGCGCGGTACGTCGCTGCACAGTTCGAGGCCATGGGNCTNAAACCCGCCGGACATGACGGCACGTATTTCCAGCGAGTCCCGCTGCGAGAAATTACCGTTGAACCAGACAAATGCGCCGTCACNATCACCGAGAACGGCTCTGCATCGCAGCTCAAATGGGGCGACGACTTCATCATGCGCGGTAGTGAGGTAAGTCCTGACGTCTCGATTGAAGCGCCCGTGGCGTTTGTTGGCTACGGCGTGCGGACGCCCGATGGCAAATATGACGACTACGCAGGCCTGGATGTCAGAGGCAAGATCGTTGCCCTTCTGATCGGGGCGCCGCCTTCGCTTCCCTCCGAGCTGCGAGCACACTTGAGTGCCGTTCGCGAGAAGTCGCGCACTGCCCGGGAGCACGGGGTGGTCGGCGTGTTGGTGCTCTGGACGGCGAGAGACGATAAGAGTCTGCCTTGGTCACGCACGGTCGTCGGCGCCGGCTTCCCGTCCATGCGCTGGCTGGGACCAGATGGCATTCCGAACGATTCATTCCCCAGCATCAAGGTAGGTGCCGTCCTTTCTCAGTCGGCCGCGGAAAGACTTTTTGAACATGCCACCAAATCATGGGCGCAAGTGCAGCGAGACGCGGACGCATCCAAGCCGCAGGGGTTTCCGTTACCGGTCAGCGCGAGCATGCGGGTCGTCAGCCACCACGAGGCGATCACCAGCCCGAACGTTATCGCGGCGCTTCCTGGCTCGGACTCGAATCTGCGCCAGGAATACCTCATCTATACGGCCCACGTCGATCATTTGGGGATCGGCAGGCCCATCGATGGCGATTCCATCTACAACGGAGCTGCCGACGACGCTTCCGGTGTTGCGGCAATGCTGGTAATCGCCAAAGCATTCAAGTCCCTGTCGCACCCACCTGCCCGTTCCATTCTGTTCCTCGCCGTCACCGGAGAAGAAAAAGGTTTGCTCGGCTCGGATTACTTCGCGCATTATCCGACGGTACCGATCCATAGCATCGTGGCGGACATTAATATAGATGGGGCGAGCGTGTTCTACACCTTTAAAGATATTGTCCCGCTCGGTGCGCCGGATAGCACTCTCGAGCCGGTCGTACAGCGCGACGCGGCGGCTCTCGGGTTGAAGGTGAGTCCCGACCCCGAGCCCGATCAGAACTATTTTGTTCGCGCTGACCAGTACTCGTTTGTGCGCCAGGGCGTGCCTTCGGTTTTCATCACCGAAGGACAGGAAGCCAGAGACCCCAACTTCAATGCCAAGAAATTCAACGATGATTGGATTGCCACACGTTACCATTCTCCTTCTGACGATATGAACCAACCGCTCGATTTCGACGCCGCCGTCGAGTTCATGCAAGTCGATTTTCTGGTTGGATATGATATCGCGCAGGATCCACAGCGGCCGAGCTGGAAGCCCGGGGATTTCTTCGGCGAGACTTTTGGGCGCAAGCAGTAAGTGTTGCGGTAGGAACGACCATCGCTAGTGGCCCCCCGCACAGAACGGTACGAGCTAATCCACAAACTTCCCGATAAGCCACATGTGACCAAAGGGATCTAGCAGAGCGCCTTGGAGCATTTTCTTTATGGGCTCGGGTCCAGCCGTCTCGTATTCGTGCATTTTCACTGGGTTTAACTCGCTGGCCCCGACCGACAGTGCTTGCGCATACATCTTGAACGGATCATTCACGAAGAGTTCAATCCTCACCGTCGTGAAGCCAACAGAGTTCGGTCCTTGGGTTCCATGAGCAGGTGACGCGTCGGCAAGAAAAAAACTGGCTCCGTCAATCGAGAGTCCCGCAACGACATGTTCATCGCCAAGCTGCCACAGAAGCTTTGCACCAAACGCCACCTTGTAGAAGGCAACCGCAGCGTTCCCATCGCTGACCGCCAACATGGGAGAGATCTGAGTCTGCATCGCGTGAGCCTCCCGCCACAAGTTGCAAAAAGTCTACCAGAAGGGTCTATTCGTTGTATCCTTTGCAGATCGGAGCGATGAGAGGACTTAGGCCGCCGTCAACTCAGGTACACGATTCCAAGGATCACTTCCGAGCGGCTGACTACACGCCCTCAATTAGCGATGAGCATTCCGGGAACGCCTTTTTCCTAACGACAAGCTGGTTCTCATTCGACATCCCCGGAGTTCAGCCACTCTTCGAGGCGATCGGCGTAGGTACGGCTGGAACGGTGTTCCGACCCGTCGGAGAGCTTCACGACATATTCCCGGTTATCAATACCGCGCAACTCCACAATGCAGCCCGTTCGTACTATCCGAGAACGGTGTATACGGACGAACTTTGCCGGGTCTAGCTTCTGTTGAAGTGAATTCATCGTTTCGCGCAAGAGATGGGCGCGGCCGCGAACATGCAGTTCCGCATAGTCTCCGGCTGCGCTGATCCAGTCGGTGTCGTCCGCTACCACGATCTGAATTCGTGAACCCATCCGAACTATAAAGCGTGACGTATATTTCTCCGACGTCCGTCCAAGCATCGCCAGGATACCCTCGGCCATTCGGGTCTTCGACGCCGAATCCATAAGCCTTCGAGCCCGATCTATGGCAGCGGCAAAGCGCTCGTCATCCACGGGTTTGAGCAGATAATCTAGGGCGTGGACTTCGAATGCCTGCAAGGCATGTCGTTGGTAAGCCGTCAGGAAGATCACCCCGGGTAGATTCTCCTCGGGCAAAGACCGGAGAACCTCGAAACCGTTCATGCCGGGCATTTGAACATCGAGAAAAACAACATCAGGCGAGAGTTCGAGGATTTTCTGCGTCGCGGATAAACCATCTCCACATTCACCGACGACCTCGATGTCCGAGAACTTATGTAGGCGTAGAGCGACGCCGCGCCGGGCCAGTGGCTCGTCATCGACAATCAGCGCGCGCACGCTGCTAGCTCTCGCTGCTGTTTCGTTTTTCGGAAAGGCAATTCCACAATGACCTCGCAGCCGCCTGCTGACTCGTATTGCAGCGCAAACTTATAATCAGTGCCGTAGAGAGTCTTTAGACGTTCCTCGGTATTGGTGAGCCCGATACCGTGGGCCGCTTTATTCGCGGGTTCGGCCCCAGCTCGGGAAGTTGCGGAGTTTTGGATGCTGATCTGCAATTGGCCGGCGTGAAGTCTGGTCTGAATTCGAATCGTTCCACCCTCCACCAGCGGCGCCACGCCGTGTCTCACGGCATTCTCCACCAATGGCTGTAACAACATACTGGGCACCAGAGCCCCCAAGGTTTCTGGAGAGATGCTGACGTCAATCTGCAGCCGGCCTCCGAGTCTGGTCTGCTCGACCGCCAAGTACTGCTCGGTAAAAGCAATCTCCTGCGCAAGCGGTGTTTCCAGCATGGCTTCACGGTCCAGGATTGTTCTGAGAAACTCGCCAATCTGCGCCAGCATGCGGGTGGCGGCCGGAGCATTCCCTTCCAAGACGAGCGTGGACACGGCGTTCAAAGAATTAAACAGGAAATGTGGATTGAGCTGGTACCGCAGAGCGTTCAACCGTGCGTCCCGCACTTCAGACTCGGCGCGGAGCAGTCTTTCCTTTTCCCGTGCCGATTGCCGCCATAGCTTGATGCTGAAGTACAGGCTGCACCACAAGAAGAGAGTGAAAATGGCCTGTGTAAAAGTCACAAGCCAATCTGCCCAATCCAGCGGGCGAATACCAAATGCCAACAGTTCAGCAATATAAGCGGTAATGGCGCCCGCGACCAGGGACCAGGCAAGTGCTCGCATCTCCAAAGCGATCCATGAGAACGAACGGCTTATCAGGGATCGGCAAACCGGACGCAGTAGGCAGCTGGCCATGAACATCGAAAGAATAAATACGCTACTGCCGCGCAGCAATCCCGGCTGCTTGAGCGAAGGAAGTATAGAAACAAAAACCAACCCACAGTAACAGCACCATCCGACGAGCTGGAGCGGCCAGAAGGTGGGAAAACCGAGGTCGTCGCGCTTCAGCATGATCCGTATTCTAGCCCAGGAGTGCGTACCCGCGGCAGCAGTTCGGCGCTCAAATCCCTCGATCCATCGCAAAAGTGCCTCTCGTTGCAGATAAGGCCGAACTGGTTGAGTTCGCTCAGGTTACTTTCCTCGAGAGTTCTTGCTCGAAAATCAGGAGGATTCCATGAACAAAGTATTTCGATTTCTGGCGATGTGTGCAATTGGTTTCGCGTTTGCAACAATGTCCGTGTCGGCGCAAACCTATAAGACGGTCGACTATCCCGGCGCAACTGCAACCCTTCTAATCGGCGGGCCCAATCCGCAAGGTACGAGCGTCGGTATTGAGGTCACAGCTGGTTTTCAACATGGTCTCATTTTGACAGCNGCGGGCGGGTTTACAGTAATCGATCCGCCAGGATCCACGTTGACTTCTCCCAATTACGTCGACGCGGAGGACGTGGTCGTGGGCAATTTCCTCGACGCCGGCAATGTGACCCACGGCTTCATTTTGTATAAGGGCCACTACACTACTTTTGACGTTCCCGGCGCGCTGGCCACGGCTCTTTCCAGCGTCAATTCCTGGGGCGAAATGACAGGATTCACCTGTCTGGAAGACCCTACGTGCGAGGCACCCCCTTACAAGAGCTTCACTGTATCCAGGCGCGGTGAGATCACAAGCTTCAATCCATTCGGGGCGGTTAGTAGCTTTGCCAGCGGCGTGAACGCATTCGGCACAGTCGTGGGTACTTACACAGATAGTGGTGGAATGACTCACGGCTACCAGCTCTGCCATGGGAACTTCACTTCGAACGATTTTCCGGGCGCCATACTTACGTTCAATGGAGGAATTAATCCGCAGGGGGAGATCGTCGGTTTTTACACGGATACTTCAAACGTCACCCACTCGTTTCTGCTGAGCGACGGCAGGTACACGGGCTTCGACCCCCCTGGAGCCACCTATAGCAACGCGGGAGGGATCAATGCGAGCGGCATCATCGTCGGATTCTATTTGGACTCCGCGAATGTTGCGCACGGATATATCCGGACGCCGCGGCGAGAGGGGTCGGACTGAACTGTTGGTTTCGGCTGCTTGATCCTGACGGCTCTCGTGTCGGCGCGATTTTCGCGTCAACGTGAGAGCCGTTAAACCGTGTACTGATCGCGAAACACCGACCGTTTTTGTCCATGCTTCGCAGCGAGTACCGAACCGATGGCAAAGCAACAGGTAATCGAGCGCTCCGGCCTCGATAGCACGCAGCGCCGTTATTTCACTCAGGTATCCTTCCAAGTAATTGGATGTGCCCACCATTTTCTAGAGAGTTAAATATATCTTCTCCTTCCGCATTTTTGTAACTGACCCTTAGCAAACAACTTATATGGCGCAAAGAACGGAGACGAAGGTGCTGTATGCGTTGGCGTGTGAGGTTAGCTCATCGATGAGCGGCCTCCGAAAATTTGACAGCAGACTGGATGTGAAAAATGCGATTACGATTTGACAAGTACTTCCGAGCCGCCGTTTCGTTTATAGCTTTGCTGCTCTTGTTGCCGACTCTGCTGTCGGCGCAGAGCGTGATAACAGGGGGACTCACTGGAATTGTCACCGATCCTTCCGGTTCGGTAATTGCGGGTGCCGGGGTGAACTTGAAAAACCAGTCCACANGCGAGATCCAGTCTGCGACTACAGGGTCGAACGGTGCCTATCAATTCACGCTACTTAAGCCGGGTATATACGTCGTATCGGTGTCGCAAACTGGCTTTAAGCAGGTGACTGAGACAGTCGAAGTTCTTCTCGGGCAAACCGCGCTGGCCAACGTCAAACTGGAAGTTGGGGCTATTTCGGAAACCGTTACGGTCACGGAGCAAGGCGCATTGCTGCAAACCGAAGACGCGAACATCTCCTCGAATTTCGATACGAACCAGATTCAGAATATCCCGAATCCCGGCGGCGACATTACCTACGTCGCCCAGACCGCGCCGGGCATCACCATGAACAACTCGACGGGCGGCGGCTATGGCAACTTCAGTGCGTTTGGTCTGCCGGGCACCTCAAACCTTTTCACGGTCAATGGCAATGACTACAACGATGCGTTCTTGAACCTAAACAATTCAGGTTCGAGCAACTTGCTGCTCGGCGGCAATGAACTTCAGGAAGTTGCGGTGGTGAGCAACGGTTACACCGGACAATACGGCCGTCAGGCCGGAGCTCAAATCGATTACAGCACGAAATCTGGCAGCAACGCTTTTCACGGCGACGCAGTTTACAACTGGACGGGCCGGGCGCTCACTGCCAACGACCCGATTAACAAAGCCACCGAACTTAGCGAAGGCTTGCCTAATTCGAGACCATTTGAAAACAACAACCAGTGGGCGGCAGCCCTCGGCGGTCCCATAAAGAAAGACAAAGCGTACTTCTTCGTGAATACGGAAGGAATTCGCTACATCTTTGGTTCAATTCAGAACGTCAGCGTACCCACGCCAGCGTTTGAAAACTTCGTGCAGGGTAATGTTCCTGGGGATCCGGCCACGCAGGCGTTTTATGCGAATGTCTTCAAGCTATACAACGGCGCACCCGGGATCGGCAACGCCAAACCAAATGCCAACAGCTGCCCGGGATTTGTAACTGCGCCAGGGGCCACAGGCGGCGCCTGCACCGAGAGCTTTACGGAGTCCGTATCCAGCGGAAACAAGGAATGGTTGCTTAGCGGACGGGTGGACTACAATTTAGGGGAAAACGACAAGATTTTCGGGCGGGTCAGATTTGATCGGGGAGTACAGCCAACCTACACCGACCCGATTAACCCCGTGTTTAACAATTCGAGCACTCAGCCTCAGAACGAAGGCCAGTTGAATTACACACACATCTTCTCACCGACAGTTGTGAACAACTTCATCTTCTCCGACCTGTACTACGCGGCGGTTTTCGGCAATTTGAATCCGTCTTCGGCGCTGGGCCTTTTTCCGGGCAACCTTGAATTTCTAGTGGATGGTGCATTGACTCCACTTGGCACCGGATCTGGCAATCCCAACGGATTCGCCGCAGGTTTCCAATTCCCGGAAGGCCGCCATGTAGAGCAGTGGCAGTTGGTGGACGACTTGTCGGTGACGCGAGGAAACCACAATTTCAAGATGGGTGTGAACTTCCGGAGAGACGACGTCTCGGACTATACCGCGGCGGAAAATACGCTGTATCCCGAGGTTGACGTCACCTTGTTTGGTTTTGCGAATAATCAAGTTGCTCCCGCAGGCTGCAGCGCCAACCCACCAACTAATAATCAGGCTGGCTGCGGCAGCGTACTTTACAACTTTGCCTCCCAGATCAAACAACCCGTCGCCTACTATAGCGTCGGCTTCTACTTCCAGGACGAGTATCGTGTCAACTCTAGGCTAAAGTTGACGATGACCTTGAGGGCCGACCGCAACTCAGGTGGCGTGTGTCAGTCCAGTTGCGCGAGCCTGCCCGTTACCCCGTTTAACGACTTGCCGCACGGAGCGACGATTCCCTACGATGAATCGTTCACAACCGGCAACAAAACGGTAATTCCGGGTATCGAGAAGGTTGTCTTCGAGCCAAGGTTCGGCCTCGCCTGGAGCCCAATTGGTCAAAATACTGTCATTCGCGCGGGCGTGGGTCTCTTCACCGACCTTTACCCCGGCGGCCTTTTGAGCCTGTTTGATACGAATTTCCCGCAGGTGAATTTGTTCAACGTGCCGACGGGAAGCGTGGCGTTCGACTTGGCGTCCCCGGGATCCACTGCATTTCCGGGCAGCGGCGTGAACCTGGTGACGCAGTGCAATGGCGCCTTTTTGTCGAATTACAATAGCGGCGGAAGTTTGACGACTGGCGGTTCTAGCGGCGGTGGCTACGCTGGCGCCGCTCAACCGTTTGGAGGTTGCCTCAACGCGCAAGGCGCCCTTTCCGTTCCAAACCTGAATGACGTCAGCCGCAATTTACAGAATCCGAAGTATGTTGAGTGGAATCTTGAACTACAGCATACGTTCGGAGCGCGCACCGTCGTCTCGGCCAATTACGTGGGCAACCATGGATATGACGGTTTAGTTTTGAATCCCACCTTGAACGGCTTCGGTTTTGGCAGCCTTCCGGCAAGCGCGCCAGACCCGCGTGTCGGCCGCGTGGATTATCTGTATAGCGGGGCAGTATCGAACTATGACGGCGTTACGTTCTCCATCCAGGAAAACGAGTGGCATGGATTGACCGGCCGCCTTAACTATACGTACTCTCATGCGCTCGACGAGCTCTCGAACGTGCCAGAAGAGCCCTTCAGCCTCATTACCAGCATCCTGACGCAGGTCAATCCTTTCAATCTGCACTCGCAATATGCCTCAGGAGATAACGATGCACGGCACCAGATATCGGGCAGCTACGTCTACCAACTGCCGTTCAAGAGCGAGAAGCGCTTGGTGAATGCAGCCGTCGGTGGCTGGGTGATTTCCGGCACAATGTTCTACCGGAGCGGATTCCCCTTCAGCATCATCGATGGCGGAGCGACTGCCGGGCTGGTGGGCAACAACCTTGGAGGTACAAGTTCATTTGGTGCAACGATCCTTGCGCAGCCGCTTCCGACCTTCACGCAGAGGAACTTCACCAACGGGCGGGCCTGTGTGCTGGTTGGGTGCTTCTCGCCGGCGGACTTTGCCACCAGCACGGACTTTATGGGTGATGTCGGCCGTAACGCATTTCGTGGGCCAGGATTCCTGGGCGGTGACTTGAGCGTAAAGAAGAATATTGCAATCACCGAGCGTATGACGTTCCAGATTGGTTTTAATGCCTACAACTGGTTCAACCATGCAAATTATGGGGCACCCTATCCGAACACCAATGCGCCCTTCTTTGGCCAGGTGGCTTTTACCCAGACAGCGCCGACGTCGCCCTACGGAGCGTTCGCGGCCGCTGCCACAGATCAGAGAATTGCCCAAATCACGGGCAAGTTCATCTTCTAACCGGACCGTCCCCACTTTGGAAAAGGCGGCTCTTCGCGAGCCGCTTTTTTTCTGACGCACGATTCCTGTCGCCGCACCACCGGCGGTCTCTGCGGTGCTGGTTGCACCAGAACCCGATGAGGATGACTCTAAGCGTCTGGCAACGGAGGCTGAGGAAGTACGGACTGATTTGCCTCCTCGAACACCACAGCGAATCTGGTTTTTGCTGAAAACCTGCAAGACGGGCAGAATGGATCGGACTCAAGAACGAATCGAGACTGACCAATTCGGTTCATGAATCGCCCCACCGAAGCCATCGGCGGAGGTGAAAATAAATCGTAATCAACAGGTCCATATTTTAGCGGACCCGAGCGCGCCTATTCCATCTGGTGCCGCATTCGGCCACCTAATCGCGCTTGCGGAGCGCGGGTTTGAGGAGACGACGTGACGCAAAGACACTTATTGACCGTCGATTTCAAGGACATTAAGGCTCTGGAAGTAACGTGCAAGTGTGGCGGAAAACTCACGATTCCAGTGCCGAAAGATGACACGCGCAGGATGTTATACCAACACTGAGGAGCCTCGAATCGAGATGGACCGCCGTAAGTTTCTAAGCAGCTCCCTTCTTTGTGCGAGCAGTGCGCTGTTTGCGCCGCGCAATTTTGCCGTTTTGGCTTCCACGCACCAGCAACAGGCGCCGGGTGCTGTTCCTCCGGCAGACATTGCCAGAGCTCGTTTTCCCGACGGCTTTCTTTGGGGAATGGCCACCGCTTCTTATCAGGTGGAAGGCGCGTGGAACGAGGATGGCAAGGGCGAATCCATTTGGGATCGCTACACGCATACGGTAGGAAAAATTAGAGGCGGTGGCACAGGCGACGTCGCATGCGACGCCTATCACCTCTATCCGCAGGACATCGCCCTGCTGAAAAGTTTAAATCTGAAAAGCTATCGCTTTTCGATTTCATGGCCGCGCATTCAGCCTAACGGTACGGGCGCTCCGAACCCGAAAGGTATCGATCACTACAAACGCTTCCTCGACACACTGCTCGAAGCCGGCATTCGTCCGTTTTGCACAATGTACCACTGGGATTTGCCGCAAGCGTTGGAAGACCGAGGCGGATGGCCCAACCGCGATCTCGCCGATTATTTCGCGGACTACGCGGAGCNTTTGGCCAAGANCCTGGGAGATCGCGTCACGGTATGGGCGCCCTTCAACATGCCTTGGAGCTTCACGTATCTCGGTTACGGAGTTGGTGTGTTCCCTCCTNGCCGCAGCAAGTATACGGATTTCCTGAAAGCGGNGCACACCGTCAGCCTGGCCCAGGGCAAAGCATTCCGTGCCATTAAGGCCGCATCATCGAGGGCCACGGTCGGGAGCGCTTATGGAATGGCTCCCGCATATCCAAAAACCAATAGTGCAGCTGATTCCGCAGCCGCTGCGCGCTATCACGCCATGAACAACGTCTTTTTCCTTGACGCAGCGATGTACGGTGAATATCCAAAGGCTTTTGCCGTTGAGACGCCGTTTGAGGCAATGGGATTCCAGGCAGGCGACGCATACACCATGAAAGTGCCACTGGACTGGATCGGCTTCCATTACTACACGCGCCGCATCGTGTCCGATACTAGTGGCTCGACTCATCCCGCGGGGCCTGCCAGTTTTGGCACCGAGATCGAAGACACCGCGGGCGGGCGCGATTCTTACACTCAGTTCAGCGCGGTGATGCCGACCGAAGGGCCCTTGACTGATGCAGGCCTAGAGATCTGGCCTCATGGCATGTATGACTTGGTTATGCAGATCACGCGCCAGTACAATCACCCCATTATTGAGATCACCGAGAGTGGTTGCAGCTATGGCGACGCGCCGTACGAAAAGGAAAATGGCCACGTACCTGATGTTCGGCGCACCCAATTTTTCCGCGACGAACTTGCGGAGCTCGCCCGCGCAATCGCCGATGGCGCACACGTCCGCTCTTTTCACGCGTGGAGCTTGCTCGACAACTTCGAATGGAATGACGGATACAGCCAGCGCTACGGTCTCACTTACGTGGATTTCCGCAATCAGAAGCGAACTGTGAAAGATTCTGGTCTATACCTGGGCCGTGTCGCTGCCGCGAACCGCCTGGACGTTTAGCTTATCGCGCTTGTCGGACATGTGGAGTACTGAGATCGTTGACCGCTCGCTGCAAAAAAATCGCGAGCGGCGATACTCCGGCGACACACCCTCGGTAGATGGTGGGCTGGCACAGCATCTAAGCGTTGAAGAAACTGAGGCCCTCTAGGTTGATAATTCCATCAAACGGTAACATAGGGAGTACCGGCATCGCCCGCGCCGAGAATCAGCAGTGCACCGGCTACCCAAGCTTGTACGGCAAGCCCCAGCGTGCCGGCGTGCAAGAGGATCTGTGATGTTGTCGCCCGCACCATCCACGCCAAATCGTCCCGCAGCTTCCTGCGTCGCGCTCTTCGCGTGCCTCTTTATGGTTGCGGCTCCGGCAGCGACTGCAGCCACGCCTGCCGCAATTCGTCTCCAGGGGGCCGGCGTTCAACCCCAACTGGGCTTTGCCTGTTGCGACCAGGGAATTGCGCCGATGCAGGCCTTGTTCGCCGATCACGATGTGATTGCTGCGCTCCACGATCTGCATGCGCAGGTGGCTGTCGCCATCGCTGATTTCTCGCCGGAACGCGCCCAGGTGGTGCGCTTCCTCAACCAGCAGCAGATTCCCGTGATCGCAGGGGTGATGCTGCAGACAAAAGACGGGCCCTATTTCAATGCCGATGACGCAACCGAGGCTCCAGCCCAAATCGCCGCCTTCGAAAAATGGACCCATGAGAACGGCCTGCGCTGGGACGCCGTCGGCCTCGACATTGAGCCCAACTTCGGCGAGCTTGCGGCGCTCAAGAAACACCGTTGGCTCCTGGTCACGACGCTCCTCCGCAACAGCCTCGACGGCAAGCGCATTGAGCGTGCGCAAGAGGCATATTCCACACTGATCGGTCAGATTCAGTCGCAGGGATACCTGGTGGAAACCTATACCATGCCGTACGGTCCAGTTGAGCGCAATCTTCACACCACGCTTCTCGACCGCCTGCTCGGCACTGTCGACGTGCGCGGAAACGAAAACGACGTGATGATCTATACCAGTTATGCGCGTCCCGTGGGATCGGCCATCATCTGGGATCTCGGCCCCTACACGCAAGGCATCATCGTCGGCGTCACCGACGGGCCGCCTCCCGCTGGTTCCGGCATCGGGCCGCTGGATTGGGACGAGTTCTCTAGCGACTTGATTGTTGCGAGCCATTTCGCGCATCACATCGGCGTCTATAACCTTGAGGGCTGCGTGCGCCAGGGGTTTCTACCGCGGCTGGAGACCATGGATTGGGGCAGATTCGTGGTCATTCCGGCGGCGTCGGTCTCACGCGCCAAGCGGCACGTGATGGCTCTGAGCATCGCGCTTTGGATCGGCTCGAATCTGCTGTATCTCGCCGCCGCTGCGTTCCTGCTCGCGCTCTTCTGCATTTGGTCGTGGCGCGCCCGCAGGTTCAGGTCCCAGCCGCCACGTCGCGTAACCGGATAAAGTCTAGAATCGTGCTCCCAGCACCGGACGCCAGGAACTCCGCATGCGGTACCGATCTTGGAGTTCCGGCTCACCGGCCTGCAGCTCGGCGGGCAATCGTCGGGCGCTACCTACGGCGACGACGACCAGATGGACTCCAACTATCCCATCATTCGCATGGTGGACTCGCACGGGAACGTCCTCCTACGCCCGGAAGTCGAACTGGAGCAAGATTGCGTTGGGTCAAGACGGAATCGAAACTGTGGACTTCAGGCCTAATCCTGAAGTAAGACCCGGCAACTACTGGCTCATCGGGAGCGGTGCCGGGATATCTTCGTTCCCCTCTCCAATTGAGATCAAGCACCGTGAGGTGAAGGGCTCGGGCGACTGACGAAGCCTAAAGATCCCGTTTGGGCTTTAGACCGAACGCTCGTTTTGGCCAGCGGCAATCATCATTCCTGATATCGCGCTTCCCGATGTCTCAGGCTGAACAATATCGCCACAACGGCCAAGACGAGCGGACAAATCACGCTCGCTTCGGGACCCACCGTTCCACCCGTCAGCCACTGTGGCCCGTTCAAAGTCACAAGGAAGAGGTTGCGCGACGGGGTAAATCCGCTGTTGGGGACCCCATAAAAGAATGTCTGACTCCAGTCGTAGGCGAGGTGAAAGCCCACCGCGCACCATAGAGTTCCGGTTCGCCGTAGAAACAAACACAACAACAATCCAAACGACACGACCGACAGCGCACCGAATATGGTTTCTCCTTTATTGCTCAGGTGAGTCAACCCGAAGAGAGCTGAGAGCACCGCTGCTGCGGGCCAAAAACCGATACCAGTCGTCAGCGTGAACTGCGTATACCCGCGAAACAGAAACTCCTCCGCTATGGCTGATAATAGGAATGCCCCGCCCCACGCAGCCGCCGACATCAGAATCGTCGTGCCATGAATCGTAGGGCTCGCGATCTGAAGCCCACGGAGCAGGTAAATGATTAGCACGGTTGCGCTGCTGGCAAGAAAGCCGATCCATAGACCCAACCACAGCTGCTTCATCAGTCCTTGTTTCAAAGGTAGCCCATACTGACCGATCTTGCGTCCTTCGATTTTACTCATGACCCATGCAGCCACCGCAACGATGGATACGAAAAAAGCATCCGGCACGGCGACACTCGAGGGCGTGAACTTCTCGGGCGCAAATCCCGCCGGGATCAGAAATCGGACAATAATCGCACGCGCTACCGCGCCCATCGCAACTAACATCAGCAGGAAAATCAGCAGCCGCCATCCTGCGCGCAATCCCTTGGGTCCAATAATCACCGATGGCAGACCGATGGTGTTGTTGTCCACAATCGTCTCCTTTCTTGAGCGCTTTGACCGCACAAACAGGCTGCATCCGCCGCCCGTTCATACTACGCAAGGCTTTGCCGGAAAATTTCGTTGGCCGTTGCAAAGTGGCACTATCGCGGCTCACGGACACATTGACTTCTTTCCCTCGAAATATGGGCCTGAAGCTATCATTTCCCTTACAGTGAGGCGCGGAAGCCGAACGTGAGATTGGGGAATTGAGTCTGCTGAGCCGTTTGCGACTGTGGAGCTTTTCGCTCCTCCCAAATAAAAGGTGCTACGCGGTGCAACGTAACTTCGTGTTTCCTCTGCCACGATTTGTCTTGCACCCGTTCACGGCGGCGTCCATCGCAGCTCTGCACGTGGATCTGGCGTTCGTTCGTCTCTTGAAGGTGTTCGGCGGCGAGGTGCCACGGATGTATGATATGCGAACCTTAGGTCAAATTGGCGGGTCCGACTTAGACAGAGGCCGAGAGGTGCAACATGCGGTTCTTTCGCCCGTTTTTGCGTGACACAAAGGTCTCGTACGTTCTAGCATTCGCGGTGCTATTGCTGATGGCGGCTGGCGTTCGCCGGCTCAATGCTGCTGGTCACGAATCGAGGAACGCGCAAGATGGTGGGCCAGCACCCCAGTCCCCAAAGCCCCAACCTCAAGACGCGCACTCGCAGGACCCGCAGAACCCGGCACCGAATTACGATAAGGCCATCTTTCGGAAACCGATTCCCAGCGATCAACTCGCATTTCTAAACCTGTTCGCGGCGTCAGCATCCAACGACGTCGTTCGAGACAAGCAGTACCGCAAATTAGTGCACAGTGTGATCCCCGATTGCATGTTTCACTACGGCTGGGACATGCCGCTTGCCGACGCGCTCGAAAAAGTGCTGGCAGGTTCGCCGCTGCCGGTTCGAATTCGCTATGGGCGATATGTGATGATATCGGGCCGCAGCGGACCGTACCTCTCGGGCAGGGGTTTCATGTGGATCGACAGACAGGATGGCATCGCCCTAGGCGGGTTCTATTTCCATCCGACGAATGGCGAACCTACACCGACAGTCACGATTTTTTCCAAACAAGTGAAGGAAAAATTCCTCAGGATGAGCCAGCTTCCCACGGCTTTCGCCCAAGACTTGAGCCAGTGGTCCGCTGATTCTCGTGTACCGCCCGTTACGACGCGTTATTTCATAACTGGCTCCAACGAAAAAATCTTGCTGGAGCACGACGAAGACTATTGCGCGCTCGTGAACAATACGGCCGCGCCTCCTAGGGATGGTTGCGAACAGATGAACGCGGACGCCGCCGACATTGACCTGGACGCCGCCTATTACCTGGAACAAACCAACCATGCAACAAATGCCACGGCGTGGATGATCGTTGGTCAGGACCAGGTCGCATGGATCCAGGTTAGGTATGCTACCTGTAGGGTCGGTCCAGACCCGCTGCAATGCCACATCCGCCTGACGCGCGAACGTACGCACGTGATCATCAACCGGCAACCGTCGCATCCACCTCGTATGTAGTCGGGCCGCAGCGAATATTTGCGCTGCATTCCGTGGTCCACCCGTTCCAGCCGGCGCCGTACCGATTCAGGCCGGCGGGGAACTTAACGGATCCGCAGCTCCAGGGAAATCCTTAGCCTTGAGCATTCAGTTTTTCCAGCCCCGCGGCGGAAAGGCCGAGATATTGAGGCCGCGCGAAAGTGTCCATGCTCTGGTCCGAACGCTTCGGCAGTTCGCGCGTCTTTAGAATTTCTCCAGCAGCCACACATTTGCCTCGAAAGTTTGCTGGTTAAAAGCGAGATGGAGCCCGTCCGCCGATGCGGCGACGTCGCCTAGCCATGTATCCCTCGCGCGATCCAGAAGCACGCTGGTTTTCCCATCGAGACCAATTCGGACGATTTGATAGTGGGGCGCTGCGACCGTCGCAAAAAATCCATTGCCTTGTCTTGCCCAGCCGAAGGAAAAAACACGCCACTCCGGAGGCAGCGGGATCTCACGTTCCGGAAGCCCGCGTCCGGAGCCATCTCCTAACTCCAGAATAGAGATCTGCTTTCCGTGCTGATTCACATTCACGACCGCGATACACGATCCATCCGGTGAGATGGACCAGTTTTCGACGTTCTTCGGCTCAAACTGGGTTCTGGCGACTTCCCGGCCCTGGCCTTGAATGGGATCCAAGGCGTAAAAGACTAACCGGCCTTGATCGAAGCGGCTGATGACGCACGAACCGGAAGGTTGCGTAGGACAATCAAAAATAAATGTGGCCAACCCGGGGGAACCTTGCGCGTGTAGAACCTGCTCGGACACTGCTCCGGAGGTGGCCACTCGCATCAACCGGGTCGCCGGTAGTGAGTCGGTCTCAGCGTACTGAGTTGAGTAATAGAGGATCCAGCGGCCGTCGGGAGTCGGCTGCGCACCGGTCTGTTCGTCCGAGGCGGGAACAAGCAGATCGGGACCGTCCTTTCCGAGCTGTTGGGTAAATATCTGGCTTCTTCCGGTTCGGTTCGAAGAAAACAGGACAGCCTTGCTGTCGCGAGTCCACGTGCTGGGAACGTCGCGGCTCTCGCTGAAGGTCAATCGCCTGGGAGAGTCCAGGCGAGTGCCGGTATCACTGAGGTCGCCAATGTACACGTCGTTCCGATTCTGAAACTTGTCGACAACCAGACGGTTGCCATCCTTGCTGACGGAAACATCTAAGGGCTGGACCCCATACCAATTCGTAATTTTTGCAGGCTCGCCCGCAGGATTTCCGGTTTTCGGATCGACCGCGATCTGCCAGAGATTAGCTGCTTCGATTTGAAGCGGCTCATCGCGCGAAAAGATCAACCGCCCGTCGCGCATCCAGTACAAGACTTCGCGGCCAAGGTGGGAGTCCGTGAAGACAACACTCGAAGGTCCGCCATCCAGGGAGACTGTTTCGATACTGCGCTTTCTTTGATTTTCATTTGAGTTTAGATTTCTTATGAAAGCGAGCCGCCGGGCGGTGGGAGACCACGCCACATTGCCCAACTGACCATCGCTCGTAAGGACTTTCTTCAGATTATCTCCGCTCGAGTCCATCACCCAGAGTTCATTGTGCTGGCCGCTGATAAAGGCGAGCGACGAACTTTCGGGAGAGGTCGCGGCCGGCCACGCCTGTGCGCGCAGCTTGCGTGGATTACCACCAAAAACAGAAGCCAGCCAAAGCACGTTGCCTTCCGCCTCAGTTCCGGTCCTCAGGAGAAGGTTCTCCCCGTCCGAGAACCATTGAAGGACCCAGAGTTTACTTACGATTTCTTCCGGCAGCGCAATGTCATGGAGTTCACCCGTATCTATCGCGAGCAAATGAAGACCTTTCATGTCTATGAAGGCAAGATGCTTGCCGTCAGGCGAAATTGCACCGCCTAGGTTGCGGTTTTCAGGGGGATTGCGAGTCAACTGCCGCTCACTGAGCGTCGCGCTCGGAGCGCTGTAGTGATGTCTAAACCAGCGCCATCCCAAGCCGAGGGCGAGGACAAAAATCGCGAGCGCGGTTCCCAGCAACACGCGTTTCCGCAGCGAGTTGGAATTTTGCGGTACGGAGGCCTGGTCGTCGTCAATGGCAGCGAGTTCTTTGCCATTCCCGGTGGCCATGCGCCGCGAATCACCTCGCACTGGAACATGCGGAACTAGAACTGGGCGTCTGGCAGAGCCAAGAGAGACTGAAGCGATAAAGCGATATCCCCGGCGCGGCAGCGTTTCAATGTACCGCGGGGTATCGGCATCGTCTCCCAGCGTGCCACGGATCTGATTGATGCAGAAATTGATGCCCCGCTCGTAATCCACGAACGTGCTGTCGCTCCAGAGGCAATGCTGAATTTCGTTGCGGGTGACGATTTGCCCAGGCCGCTCTGCGAGAAGCATCAGGACTCGGAAGGGTTGCGGATGAATCTTCAGGCACACACCGGCTTTGCGCAACTCGCCGTTTGCGGCGTCCAGTTCGAAGGCGCCGAAACAAATCACGGAAGGGGTGGGGGCCGAAGACATCATGAATACTCCAGAAGGCCCTGCGTGCGGGGATTGTACCATCCGCCACAATAGCTTTGCTGCCAAAAGCCGAGCGCGATCCAGCCGGAACTAAGGGGCCACGATTCAATAGGATAGGCTCTAACACGATTCTAAGAAGAATCTGACAGGTCCTGTCATTGCCATTTCCATCGTCGAGCGCTTAGCTTCGGGCCCTGCAGAATTTCTATGCAATGAAAACGAGAGAGCAAGGAGAGAAATATGAAATCAAAATCACTTGTGCAGTTCATCGCGATGGCATTGCTTGTTGCGCTGACAATTCCGTTGCAGCTGGGCGGGCAAGAAAATCAGGTGAATCAGAACGAGAAGGAAGAACCGTTTGTGCTGACCAGCACCACCTTTAGAGACGGCGGAAAACTGCCGCTAAGCATGGCTCTCAACGAGAGCGGTTGCGCGCCGGATATCAATAATAACGGCGGGATCGGCGGAGACGAATCACCTCAAATGTCGTGGACGCGTCCGATGCGCGGCACGCGGAGTTTTGTCGTAATCCTGTTCGATCATACAGATGGTTTCACGCACTGGGGGATGTACAACATTTCCCCGGAGGCGACCGGACTTCCGCAAGGCACCGCCGGCATGGCTGGGAGCCCGTTTGGCCAGCAAGTGGACAACGACTTCGGCCTCGGCGAGCAATACGACGGTCCATGCCCGCCAACGAATTTGACTCCCGCAACGCACGAGTATGTTCTTACCGTGTATGCACTCGACGTGGAACTGACTTTGCCAAAGGGATCGGCCGATTTTCCGCCCGACGGCGAGATTTTGTTCCACAAGCTGATTGAGGCTGGACGCGAGGGGCACATATTGCAAAGCGCAAGCATCCGCGGCTTTTTCTCGGCCGGGACTTAGCCAACCGTTCGCAGCTTGACCCCGACCCGTAGAACTCGTTGTTGGTTGGACAGGGGAAGGGATAGCAGGAAGAACCGAATCTACAACGCAATCAGAGAGAAAAACGAGATGAACAACCTAAAATGCCTTCTTTTAACAGCAATGCTGGCCCTCGGTGCAAGTGTGGCGTTCGCGGAAGGCGCCTCGTCATCGGTCGGCACACTTGCCAGTCCGGAGGATTTCTTTTCGACGACGCTGACGCCGGTGGGTGTGACGGGTCGCGCAAGGTAAACCTTTCGGCTGAGGAAGCAGCCATTCACAGGACCGACGCTGACCGGCTCGCCGCTGCCGGCTCGTACGACCTAAATCGCGCGCTCCCGTTCTGGTCCGACGATGCGACCATGCTTGTCCCTGGGGTGCCACGGATCGAAGGAAGGGAAGCGGTCCGTAAATACGTTACGGAGTCGTTTGCCGCCCCAGGATTCGCCATCACCTGGAAGACTGAGAAAGTGGAAGTCTCCCAATCGGGCGATTTGGCGTACTCCACCGGAACCGACCGAATATCCGTAAATGGTCCTGATGGCAAGCCTCTGACAGAGGAAGGCAGAGGCGTGACAATCTGGAAAAACAGACCGATGGTTCCTGGAGGTGTGTCTTGGACGTGATGAGCCCTGCTGAGGCTTCGAGCGTAATATGACCTCTTAGCTTTTGCGGCAGGCACCGTCCCTGGTGCACTCGGTTTCCCCGCGCTGTGTCGGGGCGAGTGTTGAATGAAACGATGTACTCCTTGGCCCGCGCCCTTTTCTCCTCGTCTGGTTCGTCGATAGTATGATGCGGTCCGACTCCTCGAGAGCGTGCGCGTCCGCCTTATGGCTTTGGGCCTTCGCAGACCGGTCTCGTTCCCATCGGGTCGAGACGCTCCAGAGGTCTCCCGGTTCTCGTGCATGTTGTTTCTCAGCGTGCGCGGGGTCTAAGACTACGTACGACCGATGGCTCGCTCGCGATTATCGCGAACTATCGTGGTGCCTTTCTCTATCAGCAGAGAGTCGGCATCCTAATTTTGCGTTTTTCGAAGCTCACACCCGGCTCATCGATACACCTGTCTACGCTTCGAGTGGCACCTTGCCATGCCGCCCGCAAGACTGAGGGAGTCTGAAATCCCAGAGTCTTTCTTGGACGTTGATTCAAGCGCAGCGCGACCTGGTCGAGTTGCGCTTGAGAGTAGCCAGAAAGGTCCGCGCCTCAGCTTCGGCAAACCACTGAAAAACTGAAGAACACTTCCCTTGGTCGCCTGGGGCTATAATCTCGTTCAGGTATGTCGTTCGCTTCCGGTTCAAGACTCGGGCACTATGAGATCCTTACGCCGCTCGGCGCGGGCGGAATGGGTGAAGTCTATCGCGCACGCGATTTTAAGCTTGGCCGCGACGTCGCGCTGAAAGTCCTGCCGGACGCTTTCGCGCGCGATCCCGACCGCATGGCGCGTTTTCAGCGCGAAGCGAAGATCCTTGCTTCGTTGAGTCATCCAAACATCGCTGCAATCTATGGTCTCGAAGATTCCGATCACTCCAATGCGCTGGTGATGGAGCTGGTCGAAGGCCCAACGCTGGCCGATCGCATCAAGCAAGGGCCGGTTCCCAGTGACGAAGCTCTCCGCATCGCCAAGCAGATTTGCGAAGGTTTGGAATACGCCCATGAGCGCGGCATCGTTCATCGCGACCTGAAGCCCGCGAACATAAAGGTCAGGAACGACGACGCCGTGAAAGTGCTCGATTTCGGATTGGCGAAGGCTCTGGATGGAGACGAACACTCCCAGGATATATCGACCTCTCCCACGATCAGCCACATGGCCACGCAGGCGGGCATCCTTCTGGGCACCGCGGCGTACATGTCCCCCGAGCAGGCGCGTGGCAAATCCGTTGATCGTCGAGCCGACATCTGGGCTTTCGGGTGCGTGCTCTTTGAAATGCTGACCGGCAAATGCACGTTTGCGCGCGAGACGGTCAGCGACACGCTGGCATCAATCATTAAGGAAGAACCGAATTGGGCTCAACTCCCGGCGGAGACGCCGATGCGGGTTCGCGTGCTCTTGCAACGCTGCCTGCACAAAGACCCGAAGCAACGCTTGCGCGACATTGGCGAGGCGCGCATTTCCCTCGAAGAAGTGCTGGCCGGCGCATCAGAGCCATCGTCGGGTGCTGTCGCCTCTGCATCGCTCTCACGCGCCGCGCTGCCGTGGACGCTGTTTGCGGCCGCGGTAGTAGTGCTCGCCGCTTTGGTTTTCGTCCGCTTCCGCGAGAAGCCGTTCGCCGCGGACGCAGTGCGCTTTCAAATCCCGCTGCCAGAGAAGGCTGTCCTGGGACCTACAGGCTCTTTCGCAGTGTCGCCCGACGGCCGCCAACTCGCCTTTTTCGCGGCGGGCCAGGACGGCGTGCCACACCTATGGATACGGCCGCTGGATTCACTCGAGGCTCACCCGCTCCCGGACTCAGGATCGACCACAAATCCCGCACCATTTTTCTGGTCTCCCGATAGCCATTACATCGTGTTCGCTGCCGGTAGCAAACTCAAGAAGATCGCCGTCTCCGGTGGCCCAGCGCAAACCTTGTGCGACATAGCCGGAAACGCGGTGGGCGGTTCATGGAACAAAGACGGCGTCATTATCTTCGGGCAATTGCCCGGTGGCATCATGCGGGTTTCAGCCAGCGGCGGGCTGCCGTTCCCGCTTACAACTCTCGATCCGTCGCGCGGCGAAACCGACCACGCCTTCCCTTCGTTCCTCCCCGATGGGCGGCATTTCCTTTATCTGCGTCGTTCGGCTCAACCGGAAAACAGTGGTGTCTACGTTGGCTCTCTTAGCGTCAAACCAGAAGCGCAGGATTCTAGGCGGCTTCTCGCCACTGCCTTCCAGCCGATATATGTCCCCTCTTTGAATCCGGAATCGGGGCAATTGCTTTTCATGAGCGAGGCGAAGCTGCAGGTTCAGCCGTTTGACGCCAGCCGCCCACAGCTCACTGGAGAGCCGGTCTCAGTCGCCGAACAGGTTGGCTCCTACCGGGATTACGGGTTCTTTTCGGCTTCGACCAACGGCGTCCTGGTCTATCGGGCGGCAGGAGCGGGCAACACTGTGCTGACATGGTTTGACCGTGGAGGTAAGGTGGTCGGCACGGTGGAGGACCGGGGAGATTACGCCACACCAGCCTTCTCGCCTGACGGATCTCGAGCGGCTATCGGCCGCGTCGATCCCGTAATTGGGAATTGGATCATCTGGATTTTTGATTTCGCGCGAGGCGCCAGTGCCAGATTCACGTTCGGCTCGACGAGCGCATGGTTTCCCGTTTGGTCTCCTGATGGCAACCGCATCATCTTCGCTTCCGATCCAAAAGGCGTATACGATCTTTATCAAAAGTCCACGAGTGGCGCGACTGAGGAGGAACTTCTGCTGACCTCGAACGAGAATAAATATCCCACCAGCGTTTCTCCCGACGGCCACTTCTTGTTGTATTCCTCGTTTGACTCGAATAACAAGTTCAGCCTGTGGGTGCTCCCGATAGGCGGTAACGCCAAACCAATCCCTTTCCCGACGACGGAGTTCGGGGAAATTGACGGTCGTTTTTCACCCGATGGGCATTTCATCGCCTACCGGTCTGACGAATCCGGCCGCTTCGAGCTTTACGTTCGCAAGTTCACGCGCGATTTTTCAGCGGCAGGGTTCAGCACGAGCGGCAAGTGGCAGGTGTCCTATGGCGGCGCCGTTCGGCAAAGGTGGAGTCCCGACGGTAAGGAATTGTTCTACGTGACTCCCGATGGCAAGGTGATGGCTGCTGCTGTCACTTTAAGCCCGACCTTCCAAGCAGGAACGCCCAAGCAGCTTTTCCAAGCTCCAGCGCAGCCCGGTCGCCCCAATGGGGACATCACCGCGGACGGCCGACGTTTTCTATTCCCAGTTCCGGCGGATCCCGCTGCGCAGCCTCCTTTCACCGTCGTGCTGAACTGGCAAGCGGGATTGAAGAAATGAGAATTATGGCGAGCACTAGGGCCGCTGCCTGAAAAATCATTTAGTTATTTGGCCATCGAGCCCACTGCTGGATGGTCGAATAACAGGAAGATATCGGCTTCCGCGGGGGAATTAGCACTCTGAAGTCGGCCACTGTTACTGATGTCATTCAGGAGGAAGGTTTCCGAGGTATCGGACTCAAGTCCCGATAAACGTCAGTCAGAATGGATTGAGCGGCTCCGATTCGCAGGCGTGGGTTGCGGACCTTGAGCGGTATATCATAGTGGTAGTGGCTCCTATCAATGGCGCGAAGAAACATCCTTTCTCTGCTGGAAGGAGGCGATGGACGAACCATCGGCCGCTCGGACCAAGTCGTGGCAATGGTTTCCGACCATCCGGAACTCTTTCCGAAGCTGATCTCAGGTCTGTGGTCCGCACACTCGATCGTACGAATGCGCGCCGCAGACGCGACCGAAAAGGTCACTCGAAAATATGGTGAGCTCCTCCAGCCCTACAAGAACGAACTGCTAGGCTTGATGACCGAAGCCCGGCAACAAGAATTGCGCTGGCATCTGGCAGTCATCGTTCCCCGGCTTCAGCTGAACACCCACGAACGGCAAGTTGCGATATCTTCGTTGAACAGTTATCTGGAAGACCGCAGTTCCATTGTCAAGACCTTCGCTCTACAGGGGCTGGCCGACTTGGCGCAGCACGACCCAAGTATTCGACCCAGAGTAATGGAGATTCTACGCGAGGCTACTCGGAGCGGTACGCCTGCGATGAAAGCTCGCAGCCGCAAGTTGCTGTTTCACTTAGAGCCCGCCTGATGTTCCGGGCTGGATGGGAAGGGTGCCCGCGTCTCCGGACGCCGACTTCTATCATGCGGGGCTGTTCGGACTTCGCTTCATAATCGCCGGCATTCCACTTAACATTGTGATCTTCGTTTCTCTGTCACTTTCTTGTTTTTTTGTTTTCTTTCTCATCCGGCTACTGCTGCGCAAGGAGTGGCTGGCAGTCCTGGTGGCGCTCCTGCTCGTTTCTTTATTTTCGGTATTAGGAAACGGGGAGCATCCGGTTCTGCGTACGGCTTTCGAAGTAGTCGTTTGGGGTATGGCGTTGCTGATTCTGACTCGTTTCGGGCTCCTGACACTTACGGTGGCGCTCTGCTTGAATAACCTTCTGGAAGTTTCTCCTCTGACCACGCATCTTTCGGCCTGATACGCGGGGTCGACAATTTTCGCGTTCTCGGTCATCGGGGCTCTCGCCATTTTCGGGTTTTACACTTCGACGGCGGGGAAGGCTCGGTTTCTAGGAGTTTCGCTCGACGTCTGAGCTGCGGTCGCACCTGCCAATTCTGCCAGCGCTGCGCCCACACGCCTGCGCGAATCAGGAGTTGGAATCCGCGTCGAAGGTCGGCTGATTGAATCACCGACCTGCCTGGTTTAGTTCACTTCGATACACGGAGGAACCTTCAGGTGCATAGCATACATAAAAAACCGGCGGGCAGTTCAGAAGGTGAGGCGGGCGCCGATTTGCGCGGCGAAAGGAATCCCGACCGTGGTGCCGGGGCCAAAGAAATCGCCGAGCGCACCGCCGGCCACGCGCAACTGACTGAGACTGGTGATTGGTTCGGTTGTGGTGCAGGCCGGGTTCGTGCAAACGTCCGTGATGTTTCCGGCCGCCACTTGCGATTGTGGAACGGGCAACGCCGCTACGTTGGTAACGTAATTGGCGCCCGGATTGTTGCGGTTGAAGAGATTGAAGAATTCGATGAACGGCGTCAGCGTCCAGCGCTCGTGGAAATGGATGGGCCGGCTCACTCGCAGGTCAACCTGGATGTAGGGCGTTCCTCTGAATTCATCCAGGCTCGTCGGGACGCCGTTCACCACCGCGCGGTCGTCAAAGTCATCACCAAGCCCGGTCACCGGGACGGTGGTAGTCAAAGTAAACGGTCGGGCGCTTTCCGCCTGCGTCAGCGTAGTTAGCTCGAACCCGCCGGGAATTTTCAGCGTTCCGGCCAAAACGAAACGGCTCAGGACGTCTTCGCCCGATGGGCCGTAATCCCCTTTGCCGAACGGCTTCAGCGGATTGCATACGCCGTTCACATAATCGAAAAGCTCGCCGAGCACGCAGCCCCAGGTTGCGCCTCTCGACAGAGTGTAATTGGCGATCAGATTGAACCGCCGCGACATGTTTCCTTGCAGGTGCAGCAGTAAAGCGTTATAGCTCGAGCGATTATCCGAGCGGAAGACGGTCACGTTGGGAACGTTGTTTCTCTGGCAGTCGATGACGTCCTCGGTAGCAGGACAGCCGTTTCCAGGAGAAAACAGCGGCGAGAACAGCGTGAAGCCCGCTTGATATTGATAGCGCCGAAAGCCGTGGTTTCCCTGCTCGTGTACATAATCGGCGCTCATCATCCACTTCGAGTTGAAGGCGTGTTGGACGCCTCCGGTAATATGAACCGCATACGGTGTCTTGTATCTCGGCGCGATGATGGCCCCGGCTCCGGTGATGGTACCGATGGGGCCGGTCGAGGCGGCCGGAGGCAGGCATGCGGCACCTTGCAGGGTCTGTGTTGCTGTGTCGTAAGTGCACGGACCCGCCAGAGGCTGATTCACAGCCTGTAACGCCGGCACCCAGCCATTCTGCGCCAGATCGTTCGAGTAGATTCCCACGCCAGCGCGAATCACGGTATTTGTAGTCTGCCCGGGCGAATACGCAATCCCCAGCCGCGGCCCGACAGCCCAATCGTAGTCATGCGGAGCGCCCTCGATGAGCGGAATTTGCAGGGCCTGAAGCGTTATGTAAGCCGGATTCTGCAATTGACTCCGGTCGGATGCGGTGAAGAGGCCAAAGCTCCGGTCATAGCGCAAGCCGTAGTTCACCGTGAGCCGAGGCGTGATTCGCCAGGAGTCCTCGGCGTATAAGCCGAGCCGCTGCACGTTCTGCGCAAAACTGCCGTTGCTTGCAGGCGCCACCGCGCAGGTTGTGCCCGGCGACACGTTTGGCGAGGGATTTGGCGTGCATGCCGTCAAGTCCGTGGTGAACTGGCTGGGGTCGGCCGCATAGGCGGCCGGGTCCAGTCCGAACGATACCAGCGTCTCGGCAGTGCTTGAAAGCGCACCATCCAGAACCGGCTCGTGGATGAAATTCACGCCGAACTGGAATGCGTGTGCTCCAGCCGTATGCGTCACGTCGTAGCGAAACTGATATTTCTCCTGCTTGCGCAGCACGGGGAACGCAGTAATGGGTGTGATGAACTGGTTGTCACCAAACGTCTCCAGACCCGATATGGTTGCCGAAGTAGCCGTGAAGGGGAACGCCAGGGCAAAGCCGAGGTTCGAGTTACGGGCTTCGGTGAGGTGCAATCCGCCGGCGCTGAACACAAAGGATCCAACCCATGTAGGGCTCCAGGTAAACTGGTTGCTGAGGACCAGATTCATGTAGTTGTTGTGCGCTTCAGCCCCGGTCGAAGGCAGAGCGGCCTGCTGCACCCCGGCGTTGCGTGTGATGTAGTTGTCGATCGCCGCACGCAAGAACCATTGCGATCGCACGGACTCGGCCCAATCAAATCGAGCGGTGCCCAAGTAGTCGCGGAACGGAACCGGCACAAACGTCGGCACAGCGATGGAGTTGACCACGGTGCCGTTTACGTCCACCAGGCCCTGCGCCGCAAGCTGGGCGAGCGCGTCGAATTGGCTCTGGCTCGCCGGGCTGTAGGCGATGCTGGCGTCTTCGTGAACGTATTCGAGCGACGAGAAAAACCAAACTTTGTTTCGTACGATGGGACCGCCCAGTGTGCCCACATAGTTCTGCCGTGAAAACGGTTGCCTCGGATTCGGAGGGGGGTTTTCGATGGGAAAACGCGCATTGAGCGCAGCGGCACGTTCGTAGAAGGCTTCGTCGCCGTGCCAGTCGTTGTTACCGCGCTTGGTCGTGATCACCACCGAGCCCGCGGTGGTGCGGCCAGTGTCGGCGTCTTCCTGCGCGGTGCGCACGGCAAATTCCTGAATCGTGTCGGGTGAAAAGTTCTGCAGGAAACCGCCAATGTAATCGTCGGAATTGTCGCCGCCGTCGACGGAGAGCTCATTGTTCAGCCCTGAACTGCCGCCAGTTGAAACTGCGGTGATACGCGCTTTCGTGGGATCCGATGGCTCGACTGGCTCAGTTCCCGGAACCAAATAGGCGATGTTGGCAAAACTGCGCGCCGCCAGCGGGATTGTTTCCAGATCCTGCGAGGTGACGACTCCTTGATGGACGGCGCTCGCGAGATCAATGGGCTCGGTGGTGACGGAGGAAGCCTGGGCCTCGACATTCACGATCTGCTCGAGCCCACGCGGTTGCAAGGTGACGGTGACATCCCGCACAGAGCTGACCATCACAGTTACATCGGAGCGCGCTTCCGCAAAGCCCTTCCCATTAACCACCAGGTGATACATTCCTGGAACAAGATTGTCGAAGCGGAATTCTCCCTGTTCATCGCTAACCGTACGGACTTCAACCGGCGATTCGGAAGCATGCAGCACAATCGTTGCCGAGGGAATGCGCGCTTGGCTGGCATCTTGCACGATCCCGCGCAGGCTGCCGTGGAAATCCTGGGCCCTGCTGAACGGACAGGTCACGCATATGGCAGCCGTTAAAATAATGATGTGCCACCACTTCAAAATCGCGGCGGAGTGCCTTGTTTTCGTCGTTTTGCTAACGTACAGGCTCATTTCTGTCCGCTTTCGGCTGCAGTTTGCGGCCAACATTACTCCCCCCCCATCCAATTTCCTAGTCAATTTTCCATAGGAAGTCAAAGTCACCCGTCCCGCGGCACAATGGCGCGGTACGAAATCGGAGCTTGCAAAAGTTCAGTTGACCGCGCATCCGGCGAAGGCTTTCAAGGTTAATGGACTGTGTCGCTGAGAACGGCGAGTTGGAGAGTCTATGCGGCCCGGACCTTTGTAAGCATGCCAAAATCACATCCCTCCAACGTTGAACATCGACGGGACCCGTTGGGTTTCGGCGACGAGATTCTAAGCGTAAGAATCAATCGGGATGCGCTGACACGAGCATGTATTGAACCCACTTGACCGAATGAGCCCACATGCGTGGGGCGAGGATTAGACTGAATGCGTGAAGGCTCAGCTGAGAAAAAAGGGAAGCCCCCAATGAGACTCCCCTTCGCCAGCTGTAAGTTAGCGAGGTTTAATTGCCGCCGTCATCATCATCAGACCTCGCGGGCAGAGTCAGTAGCCACGCTCCCTGACCATGCGAGGCGGCATAAAGTCTGTGCGCACTCGGCACGATGGTGAGCCCCGCAACCTCGATGTTCGGCATTCCAGGTGCCGCCAGTCTCCAGCACTTTTCTTTCGGCACAAGCTTGTAAACCCCGAAGTCGCTGGACGCGAATATATCGTGCGTCACCTCATCCCGCGCGATACCCGTGATCGGCGTATCGACCAGGTCGTAGCTGAGGTCTTTCCACGTTGCTGTGCCGGCGACGGGGTTGTACCGCACCTCAAATACATGGCCAGGCGTGGAGGGTGTTGAGGCGTTGTATCCGCTGTATGATAACCAAGCGCGGTTGCTATCGCGGGGATCGATAAATATCCCGCTGACGAACCTTCCGGGGCTGTTCGTAACCAGAGAATCGAGCCGGGTGAACGTCACCGACGTCTCCGGTTCCGCGTCCGCGTTCTTGCTAATGAGAACGCGTCCCGCCGCCGTGGCGGCCCAAAGCGTGGACGTGTCCTGCGCGGTCCGAGCGACTGCCGCAACATCAATACCCGCTCGGTCGGTGCCGTAATCTGACCCGATCAATTGTCCGTTGGCTGACGGATCGCCCAGCGGCACCCAATCGCCGCAGGTACCCTCAGGATCAACGCCGGTGAATTCGTTGCAGTTTGCACGGAACGCCGCCAGAGTTCGATTTCCTACACCCTGGGTTTTGGTCCGCCACACGTGACCCGTGCCGGCATACAGCGTTGTGTGAGCCTTGTGGTTGGGGTCGGAGATGATCGAAAAGTAGAACTCGGCCGGCTCCGGGAAGATGAAGAAAGTGTCCCCAATGAAATTCCAGTCCGACATCAGGCCGCCGCTGAAATTCGAATCGGGTTCCGGGCCGGCGTAGGTGTGGAATCGATATCGAGGATTCAGCACGTCGAAACCAGACTGGCCGCCATCGCCGAATATCGTCTGGTCCCACTGGGAATGATCTGTATCCGAAATCGTTTCCCAAGTGCCGTTATCCTGCGTTCCGCCCTGGACATCATTGGGGTCAAATGGATTCACTGANAGGCTCTGGAATTGCAACGTTGTCAGCCCCTTGTTTATGCCCCTGAGCCGCGTGGGAACCAGCGAGAGCAGTTGCTGGCAGCGAGCGAGGAATGCTCCCGACAATCCGCGCGTGCTGCAGTTTGCGGATATGTCGGTCAAGGCTCCGCTCGAACGGATTATGCCGCCGTCGGACGAAGCCCAAAACAGCAGAGGGTTGCTCGGATGAAACACGATCCAATGCTCATCCGGGTGCATCCCATTGGGCTGCACCGGGTCGGTAGCGTCCATGGTCATATCCGTGAACGATACTCCCGCATCAAACGAAAGCACCCAGGCGCGGCCATTGGAAATGCCTCCAGTCTCACCGTAGGAATACGACCCTCCCACGTAAACCATGTCCGGAGCCCCGGGAGGAGTCGCGACCCGGTTGTCGTACCAGCACTGGCCTCCGCAGTCGTTGAAGGCCCCATAGCCGGGGTTAGCCGGATTCGGACTCGACAATACCTTAAACACCGGAGTGGACGTTGTCACATCGTCGCTCCGCGAGAGCTGCGCAGGCGGTGTGCCTGAGGACCCCTCGTAGAGGTACATACGTGTCTTCCCGTTCGGCAGTGTGGTAACCGAAATATCCGGCCGCATCGCGGTATCCAAGGGATTCAACGACGGATTGATTTGCGTCCACGTCTTCCCGGCGTTTGTCGACCGCCAGACTCCGCGGGCATAAGAGCTGGCGTAAACGATATCCGGATTCGAAGGATCAAGCGCGACGCGCCGCACACCGAACGGCGAGCACGGATCATTATCCAAAGCTTCGTTCAGGTCCCCAGTGCATACCGACACATCGCTTGACCCGTCGTGGATGAAGGTCCAAGTGTGACCGCCATCTGTCGACTTATACAAGCCCCACTTCGGCGCTCCCGGTATCAAATCGATAGTGCCATTGCAGCAGACCGACGACTGGCCGCGAAGACCCTGCGTCGTTGCCGCATAAATCGTGTTCGGGTCTCCCGGTTTCACCACGATCGAGCCGATCGCACGCTCATTGAACACCGACTGGCCCATCGGTCCTTCCCAGGTATCCCCGCCGTCCCTGCTTTTGTAGAGGCCTACGCCCGCTTCGCATCCGCTTCCGCAGGCATTCGCCTCGCCCGTGCCAACCCACAGTGTGTCGCCGTCGGGATCGTTTGGATCCATTTCAATGGAGCCGATCGCGTTAATTGCAAAAACCCCCGAGAGATATGTCCACTGTGGCTGGTCATCCATTGCATTCCGAGTCCGCCAAATACCGCCGCCTGCCGGTCCCACCCACAACGTGCACTTGTCCGTCTGGCAATGCGAGGAGAGCGCCATGGCTGTCGTGCGGCTGGCCGCCGGGTAGGCGTTAGGAATATAAGATTCGAAGCTGCGGAGCGGAGTGAACGGGTAGAGAGCATAGCTGGGCCCGAAGGTTTGCCATGGGCCGAGCGTATCGTTGCTGAAATTTTTCCCCGCCATGGCCGCATGGCCTGCCCGTGCTCCCTCGATTCGGTCCGCCGGGATCGTTGTACCTGGGTAGGCGCGGTGCATAAACTCTTGGTGCGCCAGCCCTCCGGGGTTGCTGAGTCCGCCATCTTCTGGAACCGTTTGCGAGAATTTCTTGAGACGCTCGGAAAGTAGAGGTGGCAACGACTCCTGCTCTGTTTCTCCCGCCACCTCTTTCTGTTCCCTCTTGCTCTTCTTCTTGGACTTCGCTTTCTTCACCGCCTTAGGCGTGCTGGCTGATTGCGANTCTTGTGGGCTGCTGCTCGGTTGTTGCTGTGCGGAAGCGCCCGCGGCCATGAGAAAAACGCTCANGAGTAGTGCANTAANTGTCTTCATTTCGTTTTGTCCTCNTCGCACGGTGGATACTGTTTCTTGCCCAGTTAGTCTATCTGTGGTATCGGAACAGAATCGTGGCANGCACCCTTGGCGGCCGAGTTTCGACAACTTGCGTACATGTTGAGAAGTCGTGAATTTCAATCAGCTGACTGAGCGAATCCGCTTGGTTCAGCTTCCTTCAGGGAAATTTGNGNCAGTCATTGCGAGGAANATACTACCGCCAGTAGTTTTGTCAAGGACNGACTGGACGCCGCNCCNNGCGGTGCAGGCGCGTGGCCTCGGCCTTATAGACAAAACCCATCCTGCCANTACCACGCCTTTCGAGAATTCCATGGTGAAAGACGGTTTGCTCAGTNATCAGACCGGATTTGGGTACGGTTGATGCTAACCCGACGTCATAAGGGCGGTTCGCATATCTCGCTCTCGCCAGACCATTCGCGCATTATGGACGTCGNGGGCCACNGGGTGCTGTGGGTTTCTCCAGTGAGCGGCGGAAATCCGGAAATGGTCTGCGAGTTTCCCGACCCCGACGTCAGAATTGACTATCCCGTCTCGTCGCCGGATGGGAAGTGGGTCTTGTTTGATCGCTTCAGGCCACAAGGAGGCGACATCTGGGCTATGAGCGGCATGGAGTAACTTGAAGCGTAACCTTACCGGAGATGCCAACCCCTACATCCCCATCTTCATCGCCGCGAAATCCGAGTTCGCAAAGCCGAAATAATCGTCAGAACTTGAGCCTCACTTCACACACAGCCGAATGGATGCTGAGAATTCGCCCTAACTCCCGATGAGTCGTTAATTGTGAGCTGGCCGATAGAATGAACCCTACCGAGATTTCTTCTCTAGCTCAGGTACCGATTCCAATAAAACGTGACCGACGATGGCGAGACTACGNGGGTCAACTTTATCCAACGTCAGTCGCCCGAGCCCTTCGCTTCACCGCGCTTGATCTCAATTGGAAAGGGGAACGAAGATATCCCAGCACCGCTCACGATGAGCCAGTACTTGCCGGGTGTTACTTCAGGATTAGGCGTGAAGTCCACAGTTTCGATTCCGTCTTGACCCACCGCAATCTTGCTCCAGTTCGACGTCCGGGCGTAGAGGACGTTCCCGTGCGAGTCCACCATGCGAATGATGGGATAGTTGGAGTCCATCTGGTCGTCGTCGCCGTAGGCAGCGCCCGACGATTGCCCATCGAGCTGCAGGCCGGTGAGCCGGAACTTGCCGCCACCCAGATAGTTGACGTTGGTAATGAATGGCCGCAAGAACGGATTGGGCGCGTCCTCCGAGGTGTAAACCCAAAGCTGCGAGCTGCTATCGGAGAAGAGCAGCTGGCCTGTGGGAAGAATCAGCATACGCGTGGGATAGGAGCCTTCAAATGGGAGGTTGGCATCAGGCAGGGCAGAAGTGATCTGGTGAATCGAATTCCTCAGCGGATCGAACTCAAACAGCTCCGTGGGATTGCTGAAGGTGCCGCCCCAAGTGATCGCATCGCCGCTGGTCGATGCCGTCGCCGGACTGCTAATGGTTACCTGTGAGGGAGAGTCCACACTCGCGATGTAGGCTCCGCCCGGGATTCCTGTGCCGCTCACACTCCAGAAAACCTGGAAGAGAGCCGTCGAGGGAATGCCGGTAATCACGGGCGAGCCGGCTGTAATGTTTCCCGAAGAAGTGAATCCAGAGGCGCCCGCGTCGGCCGCGAAGATCACGTGGCCGTTGGGCAGGATGGCCCCCGGGGCGTCGTCGGCGCCGAACGGGGATGCGATCCCGTTCAGCGTGCCACTGATGTCCGGTCCGGCTTCCCAGGTATTCCACACAGGATTGTAGAGAGCGGTATGCTGCGTGGCGCCAATTTCGAAAACGCGCCCATCTTGTAGCCGGAGTGATGGGCCAAGTTCGTAGCCTAGATTCGGGCTGCTTAGCTGGGGAATCGTTCCCTCTGCTGTACCGTCCGACGGGCTGATGCTGCGCCATACCCTGGTCTTGGGATTATACTTCTCCGCGTAGCTCCCATTTGTGGCAACGCTCTGGAACAGGTCGTAGTTGACGATCGTTCCCTCGCTGGTCCTGGTCCAGCCTTCCTCATCGCTCGAGTCCGGGTACACTTTCGTTCCTGAGGGACTCCAGGAGTTCGCGGCAACGTTGTAGATGTAAGTGTTGGCGCTCACCAGATCACCCACAAGGATTTTTCCGCTCGAGAGGAGCGTAGAGGGGTCATCTCCCAGGCACCCAGTAAGTTGATAGTACTCATCGAAGGTAACGACGTTGGCGGTAACCGTCTGCGATGCTGCTGAGGAAATTGTGATCTGCGTGGGCGAATCCACGCTTACGATTGTCGCCGGGAATGGAATCCCGTTGCCGAATACCTGTTCACCCACAGTAAGCCCGGTCGTGTACGGATAAATGCCGGTTATCTCGGCGCTGCCACTCGTTGTGTTCCCGGAAACATAATAGAGGAAAGGGCAGTTGGGCTGATTCGGGTACGCGGTAATAATGGTCCACGCA
>JGI12635J15846_10000441_pt1 | contig 35300 bp, 43 predicted proteins | sample BlaSpr_A8_OM2_M2_FD_15846 | JGI IMG/M metagenome (IMG submission 15846)
GGAGGGAGTGGGGATGGGGGTGGGACGCCCGCCGGGGGAAGAGAGGACTAGAGATTGAATTGCAGGGGTGGGGAAAGGTGGGATACTAGTGCGTGAATTATTTGGGGTGGTAAAACCTTAGTACGTAATCGATGGCGAAAGCGCACGCATGGCGATTACCCAATAGACCGGGTTGCCGGAATTGTCTCCCGTTCCCTGTACGTTAGAGATGTTCGCGGCCGGAGCGGTAATCGTCACGGTCCACGTTGCCGCGTTTCCGGCCGTGGTGTCCGGTACCGGGATAGACGTTGTGATGATGTGATCTGCGCCATCATACACCACTTTACATCCGCTCCAGCTCGCGTAATCGGTTCCGTCTCTGGCTTGCGCTACGACATCGAACAGCGCCGTCGTTCCCGATGCAACGATAGGGGCGTTGACGAATAGGTCCCAGAGAGTTGTGGGGGTATTGTTGGTTGTTTTTGTTGGCTTCGATCCTGCACCCGTATTGCCCGCTACGTTGTTACCGAACGTGGAACCACCAATCTGAACCCATTTCGTTCCAAGTAGGATGAACTCGATCGAGTCTCCATGTCCAAGCGTGATGTACTGGGCCGTTAGGTATAGGCTCGTGACATACAGAATGTCGCAAGCCAGAGTGATTGGTTGGAATCCGTTATTGACCAGGATGACACGCGTCCCGCTCGCAACTCCAGCGGTCGAAATGGTCGGTGTGGCCGTGAGAACGACCGGAGTCGACGAGTTTATCCATACGTAAGACGTGTGCCCCGATCCGAATGCGGCTCCCGTGTCCGGTGCTGGTATTTGTGTTGCTGCCGATACTGTCAGAACGGTTTGCGGGATGGTGAGCGTAGTTACGGGCATGCTTATAACGGGCCCATTGACCGAATGGATTGACCCTTGAAAGTCTACCGTATAAGGACCCTGTCCGATGATGCCCACCGGGCGAGCCGGTTCCATGAACGTATATCCGCCCGTTTGCGGAATCGATGGGTGGATGTATACAAGCGAAGAGGCTTCGAAGTCGCAATGGTTGAAAAGAGAGGACCATGTCCTTTCTGAAGAGCTTCCACACATTGCGCTAACGTCGATGGCCGGAGTGGCAGCCATGAGCAGATCGGCAAGAATACCGTGCAATCCGCCGATCCTCACATTGGAGCTATTCTGAACGCATCGGAACGAATGCATGTTCATGGTGTTGCATTCGGTCGCTCCGTCTTCCCAGTAGCCACATCCTGCGCTAACCGAGAAGTCGAGACCGCTCGCGGTCAGTAGCGGCTCTGTTCCTAGCGCAACCGCGATATGGGTGTCGTCAAGAACGGCCGCGATCGGGTAATAGTCTCCGTGCACTCCGGGTCCGCCGGGGCCGATCTTGAGAACATCTCCCTCGCAGGCGTCCATTGAAAGAAATGAGGTTCCGGTTCCGACGATGATTTGATCTCCGGCTGTTGTGGCAACCGTTCCAGCCATCGCAATGGCTCTGTAGCTTTCGGTTGCGTAGGTCGGAAACGGTGTCGCGCTTGCGTAGACCGTTCCGCAATTGAACGCGATACAGTCGTACATACGTCCGTTGGTATTGAGCGACGCTGGACTACCTTCGTCCGCCACTTGTGACTGAAACGTGACCGATTCGGTTCCGTTGAGTGGATAGACAGCGTTCGGGAATTCGATGACCAAACCGGATGGATACCCGTACGCGTTCATTACCGGATCGGTGGTAATGACCAGATTGACCGTTGCGTACACGGTCTGCGGAGCGGTAGAGAATGTGGCGCCTCCATTCATGGAGAGTACGAATTGGGCAACTCCATACCCGCCGGCCACGGTGAATTTGATGACCGCATTGATCGGGATGGCCGGGTTCTCCAGCTTCATTCCCCAGCCGGTATTCGGATCTGGTTGACTGACGGTCACTCCTCCAGGTGCTCCAGCTCCGGGAGTGACAGCGCTTACGATGAGCGGCAGCGGTCTACCGGCGCGCCTCATACCACGAACGGAAGCGTTGATCATCGCTACACGATCGTATCGAGTTCCGTAATCTCCAATACAAAGAATTGCCGATTTAGCAAGTGAGGCAGTAAGACCTGGTCCATTTGCATCAAGTATTAGTCCTCTGAATTGAGAGCCTGGTGGATCACCAATGGTTCCAGGGCTGAATCCGAACGTGGACTCGACACTCACCACGGACCGCATGGGTGCGCCAGCTCGAATGATGGGACCGATCAATTCGGACGTTCCATCGCCCTGCCAGTTGACGGGTCCTTGTGTGGTAAGTTCTTCGTTGGTGAGGTAAATTGCGGGATTGCCTGCTGCGTTGATTGATGGAAACCATAGGATTCCTTGGCCTGCTTGCGCAGCAGCCGAAGCGATCATGATGTTGGCGTGATCGTTGGTCACACCGTCCGCAACGACTCCGTAGGAAAGTACATTGAAGACAGGGATCACCCCTTGCGCTTGAGGGATTCCTCCCATTGCAGCGATGGCTGTCTGTCCTGGAGCCACGGCAAGAGCCGATACGACTCCAGCGTTGTCGACTACGATTCCGGTGCCGGGAGGCGCTGGTCCTGGCGCTCCTGTGGCTCCAGACGCTCCCGTTGCTCCTGTAGCTCCACTTCCAGTAGCTCCCGTTGCTCCTGTAGCTCCACTTCCAGTAGCTCCCGTAGCTCCAATTGCGCCTGTTGCGCCTGCCCCAGTGGCTCCCGTAGCACCTGCCCCCGTAGCTCCCGTAGCACCGGCTCCAGCAGGACCAGTGGCGCCTGTAGAACCCACAAGACCGACAGGACCTGTAGCACCCGTTGCCCCTCCACCTCCTCCCCCACTTGGCCAAGGGTCAGGCGTAATCCCTTGGAGAGTGAAGTACGATTCAGAAGCAAGTACGATAGAGATAATCGATTCGGCAAGTTGCGTGAATGTGGCGGCATTGAGCGTCGTCACATTGACGGAAGTGTATCGAGATTCCCATACGGCCTTGCAGGTTTTTTCAATAACAAAGACCTGCAACGTGTCTGGAGGATTGGTGTCTGGAGAAATCTCCCACGCTTCGTCGAACCCTTTGGCGAAAGTTCCCGCTATGGTCACGAATCCTGCGTAATCAGCTTCTACGGAATCTTGTAGCCAACGTGATGAGCCAGCGAGACCTGCGATTGCACCTGAATAAGCAGCTGTATAAACCGTGAGATTGATAGGTGTGTACTTGAAGTGTCTAGTGAAGTGCTCTTTGAGGTGTTCTACGGTAGATGGTTTTGTAGTAGTTAGTTCATGAATTACTTTAGAACGATGAGAATGGATTCCCGTATGAGGTCCAGTGATTCCCGCTATCGGTTCACGTTCAACTTGAACTTTTTGAATCGGATAGTAACCAGAATCCACATTTCTTTTTGGCTTGAGTCCGGTAGAGTTGGCTGGTATTGCGGTAGCACTACGCGGACCTCTGAGCTTGCGAGTAGCCATGTGAATTCTCTCTATCTTGGTGGATAGTTCGTTCTTGTAATATTCGGTGGAGTCATGAGCGTTCGATCGATCTTGTCGACCTTTTCGTCAAGCTCTTTCGTTTGGTCTTTTAGCTCTTTTAGCTTTTCTGTATGCTCTCGTGTGGCTCTATCGAATATCTCACGAGTGAGAGTGACGCTTTTGAGCGCACCAATCTCAGCTTCCGCAGTATTCATCCGACCACGAATACCCTCAATCTTGAGATACATTCCATCAGTGCCACTCAAATGACCGGAAACCTCTTTTAGCTCAGCTTCCGCACGTTTCATACGTGCTGAAAGTAGCGCTAAAACGAGCATAGACAGCGCACCAATACAAGCACCCCCCGCACTGATAATCAGTGTGAGAGGGTCTGTGGTATTGGGAATGTCTGCTAGTAAAACTAGCATCTACCTCATGTGGGATTGCTATTCAGGTATCCGATCCAAAGTTCGATAGCGTTTTTCTGATGCCGCTGGAGTGCCCGCAGGCCATCCGCTGCCGCACCAGGGTCGGAGAGGAGGGCCATTCCGATGCGCGCCACGTTGTGAGCGTCGTCCGGTTGCGCTTTCCACTCGTCTGGAAGCCATTCGATAGCCTCTCCTCCGACGACGGGCACCCCTTCACTGACGGCATCCGCGGCCGTGATATTAAAGGTCTCGGTGAACGAAACCTGCATCAGAAGATCCATGTGCGCGATGGTCCGTCGGAAGTTTGCCCACGATTCCCACGGTGACTCAACCAAGCGTGCCCATGGCAATCCTCGGAAGAGATTGCGGATGGTGGGGAGAACATCCTTGCCACCGTTGGTCTCTTCGCGCCCGACGTTGATCCAAAACTCCAGATCACACCGCCGTCGCTTCGCGATGATGAGCGCTGCCGCCGCTGCTGTGGAGTGATTCTTGAGCAAGCGTAGTGCCCCAAAAGACCCGATCACGAGCTTACGGTGGTCGTGCGCTTCCGAGAGTTTGGTTGACGGTCGCTCTAGATCGTAGAGGTTCGGCAAGTGAATCGCGCGTCCCTGGTAGACGTTCTCGCAGATGTTCGAGAACCGGTCACTATTGGTCGCGACCGTCAGGTTCAGCTCTCCGTCCTGCATGTGCATCAAATCGCGTAGGAGCGATACCGCGCCAGGTTCTACCTGCAAGAAACCGATCTGCGAGTGGGTACGCACAACCCAATGGATCTGAGGATTCTCGCAGATGAGCTGTCCCATCACGTCGATTGGAATCCACGGCGCTTCGATTACACAGTGCGTGCACGTCGGAAATATCTTAATGTCTTTCAGAAGCGACTTCGCTGGCCAAACCCCGAGCGGATCGCACCGGATACCGTTCTTTCTCAGTACCTTGCACGTGTGCATTGCGTTGACGCCGAGCGCACGATGGGAGTGCGGTCCCATCTTCTGGACGTCACGATATACGATAACGACGTGAGCGAGTTTGCTGTCTGGATTATGGTAGTGCATGAATTGCGCGCTTACGCGTTCCCCAATTGACTAAAGAATATACTTCAATATACAGTATACACTATTTGGATGTTGAATGCAAGTGTTATTTACTATAGCCATTGCAACACTTTCCAAACGATGTATGTCACGCCAGCAACCTTGATGGTCTTTCTTACGATTCGTCCGTAGTCGTGACTGTAAAGAAGGTCTTCTGCGAGATGCTTGAACGCTTTCTTGCCCTCTTCACGTTTCCGCTCGAGTACGATTCGGTTTTGGAACTTGTCCCACGTGACTGGCGTTCCTGCTTTCCAAGCGTCGCCAAGCTCGTCGACTACTTGCCAAGGAATGACAATCTTATAGAGCCCTTGTGGGTCATAGAAGTTCTCCGTGATAGGGTCGAATATCCACGGATCCCCTCCTCCCTGAAGGTAATAGAGAAACGGCGCTACGCCAGAGATAGGCGGCTCGAGGTAATCAAGATCGTACCATCCTGCCGCCTGCCCAGGGTTATTGCTCGTAAAGACGCCAGTATCAAACCACGCAGACGATCCTGCTACGGAGTAATCGAAAATTCCAGCACTCATACGAGTGGTAGTTTTTTGAGCTTGGCGATCCAATCGACCGTGACATTCCACAACGTTTTGAAACGTTCTCCTTGTACTTCTGCGCTCCGGAGGCCCTCCTCCTGCGGCATGGAATGCCCGACGTCGACTCCGAAGTTGCAGGAGATACGGTAATGGTCAAGACCGTTCTGTTTTCGCCAATCACGGGCGAAGTAGAGAAACGTCTCTTGCATGAAGAAGCGCCGATGGGTAGGGTCCCAGAATGCCCTATTGCTCCGGCCAGAAGGTACAACGACTGTCATCCAAGCGTCAGGCTTCATGATGCGCCAGCATTCATCCATGAAGGCGAAGAGCATATCGGCGCCGATGTAGCGTGTACCGGACCTATTCTCGAGACCACGCCCAGCGGTGACTGGATCCACCAGATCTCGATTCTCGACCTCGCGCGCAGGTACATGCTCGAGAAGGTGTGATGCGTGAATCTCGTCTACGGAATTGTCCTTGAACGGCCAAGGAAACTTGAATAGATCGACTTTATATTTCGCCTTATCACCGTAGAGGTCCACGCCTTCGAATCCCTCTTTTGGATTCTGGCCGCACCCGAGGTCGAGCCGGATAGGTTGCGTTGAAACCGCTTCGACAAGCTTGAGAGGAGTCTTCTTCTTATTGAGTTTCTTGGACATTGAGGTTCTCCGAATAGTGACTGAATTACTTCTTGGGTGTGACGTCGTCTTCCTTGTTGACCGTGACCGTCACGATTGCATGTGCGTTACATCGACCGCAGATAATCTCGCAATCGAGAATGTTGTGGTTGAACGGACTGACTGCGGGTAAATCCCACTTGTGCCCCTTGAGCGCGCACCACTTCTTCTTGGTGGCCTGTTCTTCTGCCAAGAGTGCCGCTTCTGCTCTGGCGAAATCTTCTTTGCTGAGACCCATTGAATTCTCCTTATAGTCTCGGACAGACCCATTCGTGAAGCATAAGATTTGCTTTTGATGTATTACAATGGGCGCATGCTGGACGTAGGTTCGCAGGCCAGTTACTTCCGCCACGCGCGAGCGGGATTACGTGGTCAATACACTCGTACGGATATATTTTGCAGTAAGCACATTTATTACCGTAGTAAGCTACTCGTGCAGCAATCTGCTCCGGAGTGCTAAATCCACTAGCTCTTAGCATACGTGTCTTACGACGAGCAAATTTAGCAGCGACTACGAATGGATGACTGTCTCTCCACTTCTTCTCACTTACCTTGCGTGACTTTGGATTCGCTTTTCGCTGTCGTCTAGCAGCCGCATTTGACTTTTCTGGATTCGCTTCTCGCCAATTCTGTAGTACATGTTTACGAATTTCTCGGTATTGTATTGGATGAGCATCTCTCCACCGCTGTTCAGCGTCTCTAGCTTTATCAGGATGCTCTGCTCTGAACTTGCGTTGCCACAATTTTGATTTTTCTCGTACCTTTTCGATGTTCTTCTCTGCCCATGTACGAGCGGTAGCTTTACCTTTCTCAGTTTTTTTGTAGCGGTTTACGTATTCTCTTGTACGATTCGGGTTTTCCTTCCGCCAACGTGCTGCATAGATTTTTCTTCGTTCACGTTTTTCTTCTGGAGTCATTAGTAAATCACCCCCGTGCCTATATCGAGGTGACCTACTTTTACGCGCATGTCTACTGCCAGACGTTTTCCAGCTAGGACCATCTTCTGACAACAGGCCAGGTCCTGTGTCATTCCGACAACTCCTTTGCCTGGAATGAGATCGTTCATAGTTACGTACCAGGGAGGTGGAACTTCACGGAAGATAGACATTCTCCACAAAGCGCACCCGCAAGCAATCCCATTGACGGGCATAATCTGTCCCGCGGCAAGCGCTTCGCGAACGTCGCGCGGGCGAAAGTCGATAACGCCCGTTCGCTTGTATTCTTCAGGGTCTCCGTACGCCATGGGCATATTGACTTCGCCCTTGGTGAAATAGAGTGCGCTAATAGCGTCGTATCCGCCCCATTCGATAGACTCGAGAAGGCGGATATGCGCATCGGGTGGAGGTAGATTATCGTCCTCCAGAGTCATGAGGTACTTCCAATTTTTGAGTTCCGGATGATCGAGAATCATCCTAATCATGGCGTCGTAGGCTTGGCCCACTTCGTGGCCCGAAGCGAATAGGAGTGCCCGTTTCTGGTTCATGGGCGAAATGAGTCCCTGCCATGCGCTCACAACTTTGGATGCGATGAGACCTTCTATCTCCTTGCCTTCGGCGTTCTTGTATTTGCCGCGCGTTGGGATAACGATGACTGTTGAGTTATCCTTGTAGGTTGTTCCCGGAAGGTGTTCGACCCGCTCGAAGCCTAACCCTGGACTCTTCATCTGTTGAACGACTTCGCTGACAGTCACCTTTTCGGCAATGGAAGTCTTTTTGAGTTTTGCCTTTGACATTTTTCTTCCTGAATTTAGTGATTGAATTACTTATGTTCCTTGGAATATGAAGGTCGGCTGTTGAGCGGCTGTAGCGCCTGTTCTGATGTACGAGGCTGTGTTAGAAAGTCCGAAGCTCGCTGGCAGGGCATTGGTGGTCGCTTGCGAGTAGCCGTTGACCATGAGATTGCTCATCGCGGCGACCTTACCGCTCGAGATGGCAGGCTGTTGAACGTTTCCGTAGATACTTAGTCCAATACCATTTTCCGTCGATACCCACCAGCCAAATAGGTACGGACCAGGAGTAAGCGCCCACGAGTTGAGGCTCATTTGCTGGTAGTTGATTCCCGTGTTCGACGAGAGAGCTGCGCCCGACGTCCAAGTAAGGTTGGTGCTACCGCTCGACACGAGCGTAATTTTCGTCCCTCCGCTCAGGGTGTAGAGAGCCGCACTGACCGATAGTCCGCCGGACGAGTTCGACGCCTGACTCGATACGGACGCGAGCCATAGGAGGTTCGTAACCGTGATGGCGTAGGGAACGATGATGGGTTGAAAAAAGAGCGTACCTTGTCCCATGGTCTGCGCGGTAGCGAAGTAACCGTTTGACCAAGAAGAGATACCGCCGTTTTGCATGGTAACGGTCGAACCGTTGAGTCCAAAGCTGAAACCGTTCGAGTTCGAGAATACGAGAGCTGAAAGGTTATTCGATGTGGTGCCAGCAGAAACGTTAATGTTGGTGAGCGATGTGGCGACCGATGCCGTGACGGTGGAAGCGTTGAGACCAAACGAGATGCCGTTACTATTCGAGAACGTGAACGCCGACGCGAGATTGGATGTTGTTCCGGCCGACAGGTTGATGCTCGCTTGGGTGCTAGCGACAGTGACCGAAGCTGTAACGGTAGAACCGTTGAGACCGAACGAGACGTTATTGCTATTCGAGAAGGTGATGGCTGAGAGATTGTTGGATGTTGTTCCTGCGGAAACGTTGATATTCGTTAGCGACGTCGCAACCGACGCAGTCATGGTCGAGCCGTTGAGTCCAAATGAGACACCATTCGAATTACTGAATGTGATAGCTGAAAGATTATTGCTAGTAGTACCTCCCGAGAAATTGATACTTGCTTGGCCCGGATTGATCGACGCTGTAATGGTGGAACCGTTGAGACCAAAGCTAACGCCGTTAGAGTTCGAGAACGTGAAGGCCGACGCGAGGTTTGATGTCGTTCCGGCCGATAGATTGATGCTCGCTTGGGTGCTGGCGACGGTGACTGAAGCGGTCACCACCGACGAGTTACTCATCCCGAACGTGACGTTGTTACTGTTCGAGAAAACGACCGTTCCACTTGTTGCGGTCTGCGTTCCGGCTTGGATGGCTCCAATCGCAAGGGCGTCTGCGTTGACACTTGCGGTAATGACCGAACCGTTTAATCCGAACGTAACGTTGTTGGAATTGGAGAAAGTGACGGCTGAGAGATTGTTTGAAGTAGTTCCTGCACTAATGTTGATGTTGGAAAGGAGAGTGCCTACCGTTCCTAATGGGAGCCACAACGTTTCGGCGGCTGTCTGTGATGCCGCAAGGTGAAGTTCCCCCGCAGAGTTTGAGAACCCAACCGTGACTGTACTTGCGGCGGAGTTACCCACCTCATACATCGGCCCTTGGTGATAAAGCGTATCGATACTGAGTTGGACAAGGTCTTGAAAGTTACCTGTTGTGACTGTCATAACCAATGCCCTCTCGCGGTTACACTTCTACTAAGTAAAGTATACCACACTTTTTGCCATAATGCAAGCTCTAAGTGCCAATCAAGATGACTCCAGGCTGCCGTAATGCCGAGATTCCTGTACGCACATATCCCGTGTCCGTAGCGACAATGCTTGTTGGTAGTACCGCCACAGTCGATGTGGATAACCCATTGAGGAACGTATCTTCTTCGATTCCGTCGTAGGTGCCAACAATGTTCATTGCCGCTCGACCGAACATGTTGACGACAATAGCCCCATTCGCGGTCGATATCGCCCACCCAAAGAGGTAGTCCCCTGGAGTCATGCTGTAGTTTACGCTGAGCGTCCGATACCGTGTTCCGCTCGCGCCTCCGAATTGACTGGATATAGCGGTGTTACTACCACTCGTCCACGAGAAGACACGTGATGCGGAGCTGGCTAGACTTGCGGTTTCTCCTGAGAGTGTGTAAACCCCGTGGCTAACGGTGACCGCTCCTGACGATAGAGACAATCCTTGAAAGTCTGCAATGATAGCAAGCTCGGTTGCTCGAACGTTGCATGCGAGCGATAGCTTTTGTAGGGACAGCGCCGCTTGGGAGACTGGGAATTGCGTGACGAAGTCTGCATCTTGCGAGAAGATGCTGACTGTTCCCACACCGAGTATAGAGCCTGTTACTGTTCCAGCGTTGAGTCCAAACGATATTCCGTTGCTGTTAGCGAACGTGACAGCCGATAGATTGGCCGAAGTGGTTCCAGCTGAAAAGTTGATACTTCCTTGACTCGAAGCGAACGTTGCCGAAGCGGTGATAACTGAATCATTGAGACCGAACGAGACGTTGTTTGAATTCGAAAACGTAACGGCCGACAGATTGTTGGATGTCGTTCCGGCCGATAGGTTGAACGCGTAGGAGGCAGTAATTGTTGAATTGTTGATACCGAACGAAACGCCGTTGCTGTTCGAGAAGGTGAACGCCGTTCCTAACTCAACGTTTGGTCCAGCCGAAATGGCAATATCACCGACAACGACAATAGCTCCACTTGTGACTAGGATTTTTCCCTTGTCATCGATGGTCTGCCAATCATGAAAGTCGTCATAGTGAATCGTATAACCGGGAGGAAGATTGAACGAATATTTCGTGCTGGCGAAGGTGCCATCAAAGACCTTGATGGTGACTTGCTCTGGCGCTCCACCTGCATTGAAAGCAGTAAAATCCTTGACGTTGCGAAAGATACCTACTGGAGTCGCCGGTGGACCGTCTGTAGCAACGGTCATCCCAATCGTATCGATGAGAAGACTATGTCCGTCAGGAATGAACGTGATTGGGAGATTTGGACTTGCTGGCGGAATCTGATCGACCCAACTTACGTTGACTTCGATAGGCTGCACCCCGCCAGTGAAAACCTGAAGCTCAAAGCTTGGTTTCAGGATGATCATTGGCGCTGTCTAAATCTATACTTATTTCGTGTCTTCGAGTGAATTCGCTATCCGCTCAATGAGGACTTTGAGTGAATGTTTTGGATCGGTATTCCAATCTACAGGTTTCTGTATTACTTCGAGTATTCCTTGGAGAGGATCCTTCCAGTTGGCTCTCATCTCCGATAGGGAATGACCTGTTACCATGAACTTCGCACATCCAGTTGGAACTTCGCNCGCTACGTGAGAACCGTTGAGTGGAGTGCCAAGCTCCCAATCGAGCAATACCAAGTGGAATCGATGATAGTGGACGAGATTGATTGCTTCGACGGCTGTTTCCGCTTCGATTACTTCGTGACCCTCAGCTTCTATAAGATTTCTCAACATGGTTCGTTGGTCACTATCGTCGTCTAAAATTAGAATGCGCATAGATGTCCTTTATTATCTAACGTCCTAACCAGACGTCGACTCCAACATCTTTCGTATGCTCTGTTTGACGTACCAGTTTCAAACCCGCCCACACACATAAGGCTCGAAGGTCGTCCTTGTGTTTGGCTCGGTGGTATTCATACGTGCATAGCTTTACAGATTTCAAATGTGCGTAGTTTTGAAGTATCTCCAGCTCTACACCTTCTGCGTCGATCTTGAGTACGTCCGTTGGCGGCAAACTGTTTGGATGAATCGCTTCTACTTCGATACGACGTCCGTCTGTAGGAGGTTCGAACGTTCTTGATCCTCCCCATGTTGGATCGATCCACAGTATGGTTGGCGACTTCTCTACCGTTACCGCTTGACGATGAACCGTTGCGAACGGAGCGTTACGTTCACAATACGCAGCCGCTTCTCCGTTTGGTTCAAAACATTCGATGGTAACTTCTGGCCATTTGAACTTTGCCCATACCGCAAACGCTCCAACGTTTGCTCCGATATCAAGTACCGTACGGATACCTTCAAGAGGTACCTTAGGGTCGTACTCCAAACCTTCGAAGATTCCCTTTGCCATGTGATGGCTGGAGAAATGTGGTTCGCCTGGAGGTGGAGGTAATTCGAGAATTGTTCCTAGCGGAGTTGTGAGTGCTACTCCATGCGGAGACTCTTGGTACCAACCCTTCCCCCATCGATCCATAATTCGTTGAAAGTATCGTTCATATTTTGGAGCGATAACTTCGAGACTCCATTTGCCTCGTGCTCTGTCTCGTATCCACAGTCTCTCCTCTAGGCTAAGTTCGGCTGCCGCTTTGGCTCTCTCCACGAATTCTCTATGAGAAGTACACCTCCACTCGTCTTCTACCGTTTCAGAGAACGCGCCTTGATCTGTGGTGATGGCAGGAGTGCCCGAAAGTTGCGCTTCGACAGCCGTACCCCCGAATGGTTCTCTGAACTTGGTCGGATTGAGAACCGCAACCGCGTTAGCCATGAGCGCAGCACGTTCTTTCACGTTGGCATGTCCAAAGAAGATGACGTTTTTATCCGTCGTTACGTATTCTCCTTGACCTGCGATAACGAGACATGCGTTGAGTGATTTACATACCTCCACTGCGATATCAAGTCCTTTTTCGTTTCGGACTCGACCAATGAATAGATAATATGGTTCGTTATGGATTGCCTGCATCACTTGCGCTACGCGAAGTGGGATTGGTGGAATGACAGGAAATTCGTCCATGTCAAAGAAGTTGTGTATAGTAGTCTCGTCGTTGTCTTCCCACTTTTTGTCTTTCGAACCAGCAAGCCAGCTTCGGTGGAAGTCGCTTTCGAAGATACGGTACCTTGACTGAGTTCCGTAGTATCCAATTCCCCATTCTACGATTGCAGCGGATTGGAGCATTCCGTCGTAACTACCTGGAAAGAACGCGCCGATAGGTCCTACTTGACAGGCTCCGCTGAGAGTAAGGATGAAGTCTCCCGGTTTCACGCGCGGTACGAGAGCGACCAAAAGACGAGCGTTGTACTCACGCCAGTATTTGACAGTTGGGTCCCACTCGATATGATAGAGTTTTTGCTTATCGTGTGGACCGAAGTAGGCCGCACGTTCTGTCTCTGAAAAAATCTGCACATGTTCGCAATCCGCCGTTGACCCTTCATTGGAGTAGTCGATGCACGTATGTTCTCGACGTGAGAACATCTTAATGGCCTTGTAGACCTTGGACGTATACGCGCAATGACAATACTCCTCACTCGTTGTCGTATGAGGCATACCAAGGAAATGAAATCTGAATTTTGCAGTTTGAGACATAGGTTTTGAGTATACCAGATATGCCTGTAGTTCGTCAATCAAGGAACCGTGAGAACGATGAGACGTGCTCCGTCAGCTGGAACGTTGGCAGGCGAGGCACTACCGCTCGTCAACTGAATCGTTGCAGAAATCGTATGCGATCCAGCTGTAGCGATAAGAAGTGCACATCGATTATAAATGTATTCGTGGGACAGTTCGTCCACTGCGAGAATATCGATTGCCACTCCATCTACAGGAGTGCCGTCTTGTAGAATGGTAAACGTGACTATCGCGTCGGAACTAACGTTTGCGAGATAAGGAGTTGAGAACCAAACGATAGCTTGGTCGGTCGGAGGAAATACAATAGCCAGTGCTGTAAGTTGATGCGATGCCCCATCGGACCAATCAATAAGACTTGGATTCTGCGCCTGATGAACGATCGCTCCAGCACCGCTCGCGCCCGTTGCGCCTACCCCTCCCGTACTGCCGGCCGATCCGGTAGCTCCTGTTGCTCCCGCTGCACCATTTGATCCGTTCGTTCCGGCGGATCCAGTTGCCCCTTTGGCGCCTGTTGCTCCTGTTGCGCCAACTCCTCCCGTGCTGCCGCCCGCTCCCGTTGCTCCCGTGGCTCCCGTCACTCCAGCGCCGGTAGCGCCTACGCCTCCCGTTGTGCCCGCAGAGCCTGTCGCTCCGGTAGCACCGTTCGTGCCGTTACTCCCTGTAGCGCCCTTAACTCCCGTTGCGCCGGTAGCGCCAACTGCTCCAGCACCACCTACCGCTCCCGTTGCGCCAGTTGCGCCAGCTCCAGTAGCACCTGTACTACCTGCTGCACCAGCAGCACCAGCAGTGCCAGTTGCTCCGGTAGAACCGTTGGTGCCATTGGTTCCTGTCGCTCCCTTGACTCCCGTTGCGCCGATAGCTCCAGCTACGCCAGCGGCACCAGTAGCCCCCGCTGCACCTGTAGCTCCTACTGTTCCCGCTGCGCCCGTAGCTCCTGTCGCGCCAGCGCCGGTAGCTCCAGTTGTGCCTGTAGCTCCTGCCGGTCCGGTTGCTCCACCACCAGGGCCTGTTGGTCCCATGGTTCCCGTAGCACCCGTGGCTCCAGCGCCTGTTGCTCCCGTTGCTCCGGGAGAGCCTGTTGCGCCAGCAGTACCTGTTGCGCCTGTCACGCCAGCGCCAGTAGCGCCCGTTGCTCCACTGCTGCCTGTAGCGCCAGCGGTTCCCGTAGCGCCCGTGACCCCAGCTCCGGTAGCTCCTCCGCTACCTGTAGCGCCCGCAGTTCCCGTAGCGCCTGGTGCTCCCGTAGCGCCCGTGACCCCAGCGCCGGTAGCCCCAGCGGTTCCCGTTGCCCCTGCTGTGCCCGTTGCGCCCGTCGCGCCTGGAGGTCCACTAGGACCACCGGACGGTCCTGTCGCTCCTGTAGCGCCACCACCACCGCCAATAGGCCAAGGGTCTGGAGTGATACCTTGTCCTGCGAAATAACCTTCCGATGCAATAATGAGCGCAATGATTGAATTACTGAGCTGAGTGAACGTGGACGGAGTCAGCGTCTCCGTATTCATCTCCGTGTAGCGATTTTCCCAAACCGCTTTACACGCTTTTTCGATGATGAAAACTTGGAGTGTGTCTGGAGGGTCTGTATCTGGATTCAGCTCCCATGCTTGATCGAATGAAATAGAGAAAGCTCCAGCAATCATTGCGTAAGGAGCATAGTCACTAGGGACAGCGTCTTCGATCCACCGTCCGCTCGCAGCGAATCCAGAGATGATTCCGGAATATGCTGCGGTGAAGACTGTTATGTCGTTGGGTACGTAAGACATGGGCGGTGGTGTCCTTTGTTAGTTGACGAGATTGTTATACCAGTCGCGCTCGGTTAGGCTGTTCCGATCACCGCGGATTCTGAGGCGACGTAATGCGCTTGGAACCCGAATCCACCCGCGCCAATCGTCGCTACGAAGTTGGCCCACGTGGTGACACGGGTCATGGGGCCCCCCGCTTCCGTGTAGGCGCCCACGGCGTCGTCCCACGCCCGAGCGTGATTATCTGTCGTTCCGTTTGGAATGATAAAGGCGAAGTCTCCACTCGACCCAGTTACGCTCGGAACGAGTCCAGCAGAAGTGGGGACTGGGATAACTGCACCAGCACCGACAAGAATGCCGTAAGCATGATTCCCATTACCCCAAACCAAGCCACCGAGAAGAAATGTACAACCTTCGTAAGCGAGAATTCCGCCCGCAAAGGATGCCGGATTGTCGTGAACCTGAATTCCGGTAAAATGTTCTGATCCATGTAGAACCGCTATCGATTGTATATAAGTTCCACCAACGAGCAGTCCGCTAACGATTCCTGTTATATAGGTATCATTAGCAAAGTTGATGACGCCGACAAGTTGGTCTGTGTTGGCGTTAGGTATCATCAGTCCCGCATTCATGTCGATAACGCTGTTGCCCTGTACGCCGTTACACCATACGCAATCGTTGAAGTTGCCTCCGACAAAGACCGCATCCAAGAATGCGCATCGGTTGTAGTTCACCGCGTCTGTAGAAAAGGATCCGGCGACCCTCGGTCCGACCGATCCGATAACAAATGAGCAGTCGTTGAACGTCAGTGTGCCGCCGCTTGAGTGTGGTGGCGTTACGGACGCAAGCTTCAACGTTCCGGGTCTTGTGAGTCGGTATCCGTCACCGATGGTCAGGGCTCCGAATGTCACTCCGTCCGGGAGTATCGGCCGAGTCACCGATGCCGTAGGGCTGCCGACACCGCGAGCGATCCACGCGCCTGCTGTGGTTGCCATATCGACTACCCGAACCGGAATCGTTGCTGCGCCACTCGCTTGCGCCACGGCTAGTACGTATGGCGTGAAGTTTGCGATATCGCTCGTGTGGACTGTCTGCCGCTGACCTCCGCCTGGAGCTAGCGGATTGATGGCGATCGTCCCAGCGTCCAACGTTCCACCGATATGAACGACGACGGGCGTCATGTTCACGACGATGTTGAAGTCCTCTTGATCGAGATAGGAAAAGTCTAGTCCGATGAGTCCAAAGCTTTCGCTCAGGTAGGTGACGGTAAGGTCGGCCAGAAGAGGACCGAGCGCGCTTCGCGCCTGAATCCGGAGATTTTCTTCATCTGTCGTAAGGATCGGTCCGCTTCCAGGTGGAACGTTGTTAGCGGTCTGTCCAGTGTTGGCGTTGTTAGCGAATCCGGTTACGTTCTGCGGATCCACGAACAGTGCAATGGGTTGGCTTGTCAGCGCGAACGCGGGACCCGTCGCGCCTTGAGCGCCTGCTGGTCCGGTAGCGCCTACAGGACCTGTCGCTCCCGCTGCTCCAGACGCCCCTGTTGCGCCTACACCGGTTGCCCCATGAGCGCCTGATGGTCCGGTGGCACCAGCAGGACCAGTTGCTCCCGTAGCTCCACCACCACCACTTCCAGAAGGCCAAGGATTCGGAGTGATACCTTGACCTGTGAAGTACCCCTCTCCTGCAATAATGAGCGCAATGATTGAATTACATAGTTGGGTGAACGTGGACGGAGTAAGCGTCTCTGTCGTCATCTCTGTAAAGCGGTTTTCCCATACTGCTTTGCACGCTTTTTCGATAATGAGGACTTCGAGCGTATCTGGAGGCGTTGTATCTGGACTAACCTCCCACGCTTCGTCGAACGAAATGGCGAAGGCGCCAGAGATCATCGCGTAAGGGGCATAGTCGCCAGGTACCGCATCTTCGATCCACCGTCCACTTGCAGCGAATCCAGAGATGATTCCGGAATACGCCGCAGTGAAAACTGTTATGTCGTTGGGTACGTAAGACATGGTATTTAGTACCTTTCAACTACCACGAAATTGCGCATACACCTGCGGTTTGGGTGTTTGGAACGTTTACGGTGTGCAAAACGCTAGAGTCATTAGTTGCTCGGATTGAAAACGTATGCGTTCCTACCAGACCAGCGGCCACCCAGGTGATGGTACCGTTGGCATATCCTGTTATGGGGGCTGTAATTGCAAGAATGGTTGGGCCTATTTGCGTCTCCCCTCCTGTTCCGGCGTCTTGAATGAGTTCGAATAAAATCGCATCGCCAGGGACAGAAGCTTGAGCAGTCATAACGCCAGTTACTAAGACTCTGCCCACTGGACCGGAAGGAATGCCTCCCACTCCCTCGTACGTGCATGACCATGCCACACTGCCAGGACCAGTTCCGGGAGGGATGGACCCAGAATTGAATCCTTCGAGAGTTGAAAAGATCCCACCAGTCCCCGTAGCTCCCGTTGCGCCGATTCCTCCCGTACTGCCGGCCGATCCGGTTGCGCCCGTTGCGCCTACTCCTCCCGTACTGCCGGCCGATCCGGTTGCTCCCGTAGCACCATGCACACCAGTAGCTCCCGTTGCGCCCACTCCTCCACTGCTTCCACCAGCTCCCGTTGCGCCCGTTGCGCCCGATGCACCGGCGCCTGTAGCGCCTGCCGATCCGCCAGCACCCGTTGCCCCTGTCGCTCCAGCTGTCCCATTGGTTCCAGCCGATCCGGTAGCTCCTTTCGCGCCAGTCGCTCCTGCTGCTCCAGCAGCACCCGTAGCTCCCGTAGCCCCTGTCGCTCCAGCTGTCCCATTGGTTCCAGCCGATCCGGTAGCTCCTTTCGCGCCAGTCGCTCCCGCTGCTCCAGCAGCACCCGCTGCTCCAGCAGCACCCGTAGCTCCCGTAGCCCCAGAAGCTCCAGCCACTCCCGTAGCGCCAGCGCCGGTAGCTCCCGTAGAACCTAGAGGACCAGTTGCACCTTGAGGGCCTGTCGGACCAGACGCTCCACCACCAGGCCCCGTTGCTCCAATGGTTCCCGTAGCGCCCGTAGCACCAGCGCCCGTTGCGCCAGTTGCGCCTAGAGAGCCTGTGGCACCAGCAGTACCTGTTGCGCCAGTAACCCCTGCGCCAGTGGCGCCCGTTGCGCCTAGCGATCCTGTGGCACCCGGTGCTCCTGTAGCTCCCGTCCCTCCTGTACCTGTAGCCCCACTGCTACCTGTAGCGCCTGCGGTTCCTGTAGCGCCCGTCGCGCCTGGAGGTCCGCTAGGCCCTCCTGACGGTCCGGTTGCTCCCGTAGCTCCACTTCCACTACCAGATGGCCACAATTCTGGAGTGATTCCTTGACCTGAAAAGTATTCATCCGAAGCAAGAACGATAGCAATGATTGAATTACATAGGGTAGTAAACGTGGATGGTAGAAGCGTCTCCGAATTCATCTCCGTGTAGCGGTTTTCCCAAACCGCTTTACAAGTCATCTGAATGACCAACACTTGAAGTGTGTTTGGAGGTACTGTATCAGGATTGATTTCCCACGCTTGATCAAAACTTTGCGCAAATGCGCCAGCGACCATGGCATACGCAGAGTAATCAGCGCTATTGCTATCCTGAACCCATCGTCCACTTGCAGAAAGTCCCGCGATGATTCCAGAATACGACGCTGTATACACAGTTATGTCGTTGGGTACGTAAGGCATGGTTTCGCTATCCTTTACTGACACGGAACGTTGCAGGTCTGTATACTTCCACCATCAAAAAGACAGGCCATCCAAGCAGGCTGTTCCGAGTCCGAATGTTCGTCCGTGACCGCTTGGAGACCGTCCGGTGTCGCCGACAGACAGCCTCCAATCACAAGTTCTGTGTAGACCGTTTGCGCGGTCGCTGGAGGAGGACTCGTTGGAGCGCAAGATAGGATAGATAGAAGAAAGCCGACTGCTTTGACCGTTGACATACAGAGAAACTTTTTAGAGCCGCAAGTGACACATTCAGTCATGAGTCGCTCTTTCCCATCCGAGCTAATCGCTCGAATGAGTCGAACCTTCTGCCAACCGAACTTATGCACAAGCCAGTGCCAAAGTCCGACCCTCCAAAGTCGAGCGCTCATCAGACTGGCCAAGAAGCGGCCAATCCTGCTTGGACCAGTCCTTCTGCACTCGCTCTCGTCAGAAGCGGATGGCCTGCGGCTATCCTGGCGATAGCCCACGCCTGCGCTTGCGCGAGCGTAACAGGTCCACTTGGAGTAGGTGGCGGAGGGATGGGAACGGGAATGCTTTTACCGAAGATGGAATTGAAATCCGAAACCAAATCCGAGTACGCGAATCCGCTTGGCGTCTTGGCCGACGCTTTGATCATCCAGTCCGGCGTCACTCGGACTGCGGCGCCTCCTCCAGCACTTTCTATGCAAAGGGCGGCGATGGCTTTCCACGTCATCGTACCGAGTAGGCCCCAGGTCATGACCTGAGCGCCCTGGGAATTGGTCCCAACGATGGCGACGTTCGGCGAGTTATAGGCGCACGACCCGATGCAATGCCCGTTGTTCGGATTGGGGGCGGCCACATCCCAGAGAAAGCCATTGCCGCTCGGGAAGGGATTGACGTAGCTATCTGGCAAAGAAAGCCACATCTTGAGATTGCCAAACGCTTCGATAGCGAACTTCACTTCCGCCTGGTTGGTCATGTCGACTTCGGCATAACCCGCAAGCTTGGTACCATCGGCATACGGATTTTGCGTGAAGTAGTTGAGGGCGGTGATTGGGTCTGTTCCTTGGTCACTTGACGGAACGGCCGGATTATAGCCAGTGATGATGCTGTACGCCGCGAGCGTTTGCGCGGCCGTGTACGCGTAGAGCTGTCCGGCGTTGCCCGTGACGACTCCGATGAAATGTGCCTCTTCGGCCAAGACGCAATTGCCAGAAATGAGAATTTTGCCGTTACGACGAGTGACGAGAGTTGAATTCGGAACCGTCGCGCAGAATACTTCGCCATGATATTCGTCGAATTCAATTCCTACAGATTTGGAACTGCGGGTAATTGATATATCTGACCTGAAGTTTTCGTTTACAACATGTTCCGGAAAGTGACCGATAATGTCTATTCCGTTTTGGTTTACTCCACCCTGTCTCGGTTCGCGTTTGTAGATAGCTCCACGTTTACCCACACGTAGAAGTAATTCTTGGATATCATCCGCCAACCGACTGCTTGAAGTATAGAATTGTCGGCCTTGATCCTCTTCCTGTTTATGTCTTTGATCTCCGTAGAAAGATAGAAATTCAGCGATCTGTTCTTGATCTGCTACCTTGATAAGATCTGGAATTCGTTTGAATGGTGAATGGTGCACGTCGCCCGTATACGCGTTGACACGAAGCCATCGCGCTAGGTCCGCATCGGTAAACGTCCAGACGCCACGTCGACTTGGTTGCTCTCTAATGTCAAGAGAGTGCGCGAATTTTGCTACTTCTTCATATCGATCTTCATTGAAGCAGCAAAAGGATATTACGTTTCTATTATGTTCGTCACTACGAACGTAGCCGTCTGAGATAATGAGAGATAGAAGCTTGATGAGGTCTGTACCGTTCCATTCTCTAGAACCGACTGAGAGTTTGAGTAATCTGGTTCCTACGAATCCGCGTGTGGCTCCAGGGATTAGACCTCTGTGCGGAAGAGCGCCGACAGGAAGAAACTTCATCTTGCCGTAATGGGCGCTATTCGGAACGTACGGTTTTGGAATATGATACGGAGAAACGAGCATGCGATGATTTGGAGTAAGCGCGAAGTCAAGACGCTTATGTGATGAGAACACCATGGGGCCATGATGCGGGCGACGTCGAATCGAAATTGGCGCCTGAAATTCTAGCATACCTGTAGTCGTGTTCATCGTTCCAAGTAGGGACGATCCGTCGTAATCTGTCCAAAGACGCCAACCGTGTTCGGTAAGAACTTCGGTTTTCTCATCATGACAATCGCCCACCGAGTCATTACCTTCTACGTTGGTAATGACAGGCATCGCGGGCGCGGAGTAATCACACGACGGAGACGAAGTGGGAATGTTCGCCATGTCCATATAGTGCGACAGCTTGATCTTCGGCCGATGGGGCGAAGGGATCTTGCACGCCCCGATAACGACGTTGCGGTTCAGTCTCGGTACCCAAATGACTTGTCTCATTTTCCACCATCCGTCTTGGTCGCTAGAAGTTTCGCCTGAAGAGCCGGTACGAGATTGGGATGATCCTTGGCCCACGAGCTATTGATGAGCGCGTTGATGAAATCCACGACGAACTGCTGTTCACCCGGATAGCAGCTGAGCGCAATCGTGACCGGATCGGTTTGACCCGATTCAACCGCGCTCTGGATACAGAGTTCGATGTTGGCAATATCGGGAGGAAGGTTGGGAGACTTGAGTGCTGAGCATCCAAGTGCGCAGACCAGAACAAACACTGGGCCAATTATCATCTTCAGCATTGAGAGTCTCCTTAGGCACTGTGTACGGCTAATTCATGAACTACTTGGTCGCTGCGATGATTCCGAACACCCCTTGCACAGCTCCCGTAATCGGAATGACGAGGTTGGCGAGTTCTACACACTCTTTAATGATGGTGAGAAAAATGATCCACCCATCTGGTCCTGGAATCTTCCCATAGTCTTTGTAGGACTTGACGATAAGCAGTTTCTCATCGTCACTGCATGCGAGAAAACCTCGCACGTCTGCTTGACTGAGCATCGGTAGCGCTACTACGATAGCGACGATAGCCTCGTCTTTGCTCATTGACATGGGATTCCAGAATCGAACGTATCAAGTTTCTGATCTCGGATGACGGCTTGGATAGCGCAGTGACTGGCTCGAATGAGCGCCGCAGCGGGCGTATCCGCGTCTTGGTAGTTATAAGCCGCAGCGCTCGTTCGAGAAGCGTTTTCGATGTTGGAGATGTCTTCGGCCGGGAGGCCACCTGCGCAACTTATGAGAGTTACGCAGGCTAATACGCGTAGCATCAGGCAACCGGAACAACGGTCACGTTGGCGCCACCAGCGCCGATTTGTGCAACCGTTGGGAGTGGAGAGAACGTGGTCACTTCGAAATGGAACGTGTGGGCTCCAGGGCTTAGACCCGTGACAAGTTCGGACCATGCAAAGGAAGTGTCGTATCCAACCCCTTCACCGGCAGTGAATTGCGTAATGGCCACACTCTGAACGAGCGCAGCATCGACGTACATATCCACATCCATTTGGTCGTTCGCTCCACTTGGCTGGTAATGGAAAGCCATGAACGTGGACATGTACGCTTTGCCGCTCGCTCCTACGGTCACCGAACCGGTTGCGACCGTAATGGTGGTTCCAGTCGAAAAATCGATGAGCGAACCGTTGGTGAAAACCGCCGATGCACCCTGCGTTCCGGACGGTCCGGTAGCGCCCGTAGCCCCTCCGCCTGGTCCCGTCGCTCCTGCCGCGCCCGTGGCGCCCGTAGCCCCTCCACCTGGTCCCGTCGCTCCTGCCGCTCCAGTGGCGCCTGTAGCCCCTCCGCCACCAACTCCCGTCGCGCCTGTTGCCCCTGCCGCTCCGGCAGCTCCTGCCGTACCTGCGGGACCGGTAGCGCCTGTGGCCCCATTGTCACTTCCCGCATTGACGATTGGGTTCTCCGCAGTACCCGTGATGGTAACGTTGGTCCCTGCTGAGACCGATTGAACTCCTCCGCCAGGCCACGGTAGCGGTGTAATGCCTTGACCTGAAAAATATCCTTCTCCTGCAATGATGAGCGCAATGATTGAATTACAGAGTTGGGTGAACGTCGATGGAGTAAGCGTCTCTGTCGTCATCTCTGTAAAGCGGTTTTCCCATACCGCTTTACACGCTTTTTCGATGATGAAGACTTGGAGTGTATCCGGAGGGTCTGTATCTGGATTCAGCTCCCACGCTTGATCAAACGAAATGGCGAAGGCGCCAGAGATCATCGCGTAGGGGGCATAGTCGCCCGGAGCCGCGTCTTCGATCCATCGTCCGCTTGCGGCAAATCCAGAGATGATTCCTGAGTACGCTGCTGTGAAGACGGTTATGTCATTGGGTACGTAGGCCATAGTTCACATAGCGCTAGTTCCTAGCGCCTCTCCTTATCGATAATTGTTTTGGTATAGGAACTAGCTGATTGCCTAGACTTATCGAAGAAACGTCTTTGCAGCGAGGTATCCGCCGACACAACTAACCGCGGCTCCCGCTGGACCTGCTACGTATCCGCCGAGCGCTCCCAGAGATGCCGCAGCGATAATGGGTTTGTGGTCCGTGACCATGTGACGAGCTTCTTTCATAAAGTCGCCGTTGAAGTCTGCGAACGCGTCCGGGTCGTAGTTCGGGTCAACGTCGGTGGGGTAGTATTCCAGATCGGGATAGTACGGGTCCCAATTCCACGGGCGCGGTGCGAGCCCCAGCCCTCCGTAACCGTAACCGCGACGGCTGAACATACGACCGTAGCTTCTGCGCTGTGTTTCCGAAAACTGCCGAGTCGTATTGGGAGGAGTGAACGTATTGGTCCGAGAAGCGGCAGGCTGCGCCCGAGGGTTTGCCCCTCCACCTCCGCCTCCGCCACCTCCGCCACCTCCACCACCACCGCGGCCACCACCACCACCGCTATGACCAGCACCGAAACCGGACGATCCGTCGAACTCCCAACCGTGTCTCGAATGACCACCGAACCCGGACGAACCGTCGAACTCCCAGCCGTGTTGACTGGACGCGTAGTAGGGACGGCAATTGACGAGGTTACCGTGTCTGTCGACATCGCAGACGAGCGTGTTGGGAGAAGGGGCATCGTCTCCGTGCATGCTCGGTCCACCGTACGGACGGCAGTTATAGAGATTGCCGGCCTTGTCGACATCGCAGAGCATCACACTGCTCGGTCTGGGGGTTGGATCGCCTTCGCCACTCATCGGAGCATAGTAACTCAACATTTGGGTGTTCCTCATTTCTATTGTGTTGATAGTTCGTGAACTATTTTCGGCCAGCTTCGAGTCTTTCAGTCCAACCGAAGACGCGGTCGTACTCTTTCGATTTTGCTTCTGTTGCAGACGGAGCGCGAACATATCCGTCCAAAACGCCGTCGTCGGTACTCACACGATAAAGCTTTTGGCCGATTCCCCAGTACCGACCGCTCTTGTCGTATCCTTGGCGATCGATACGAACGCGCTCCGCGTAGAGTTTCCCAGAAAGCTTCTTGAAGCGTTTGCTCCGACGTCGTGTGGCATTGTTCGTGATCGTCATCGCTTACTCCTTACCAAAGAATCCGCCGCTGCTAAGGACATATCCAAGTCCTCCACCAATCGCGGCTCCTACAGGCCCTAGTACGATAAGACCTAGTACGCTTGCGCCAAGTGTCCAAACGAAAGGTTCGTTGACTTCACTTTCGCCATGCGCCACTCCGATGGCGCTCTCCGGATCGTTAACCGTATGCAAAACCGCCTGGCCAATATCGCGCGGCGCATGGCGCGTACCTATCGCCAGCGCCCGCGCGGCACGTTGCCGGTACGTCAGTCTATAGGATGGCGCCTTGGACTTGACTCGCCCCATGTGGAGAGCAAGCGCGGTATCGAATCCCAGTTGGTCTTTACTCCAGGACTTCGTTCTTTTACTCTCTCTGGCCGAATGATGGCGATGGTGATAATGGGATCCGTAGTTGCGATCGTCATAGTCTTTCCCATGTTGAGCGGCAGTTCCGAGCGAATTGCGTACTGCGAGCAATTGCGCTTGCGTGACCCCAGGCGTATGAATGAGAGCGATACCCTGATCGAATCCTTGCGTTCCCTGTCCGGCGAGATTGGCCCGAGCGGACGCGATGACCGGATCCTTGTCGGCGAGCGTTGCCGCATGGTGCGCCAGCTCTTGCTGACCTTTTGGATTGGTGACGGCGTGTTTGCCGTCTTCTTGAATGTTTTTACCATGGGTCATCGCCATACCGATGGTGAGACCGTTTTGAATCTGTTTCTTGGTCTTTCCGTCGATGCCAGGGATACTATCGATAGCAGATTGAAGGACGATATCGCCGACGTTGATCTTACTTCCAGGATGAATCGCTTCTCGAATGAGCGCCTTCTTTGCCGGATCGGGAACGAGATCGATTGCTTTTTTTACATCTTCTGCGGCAATAGCGACACCGTTGATGGTATCTTGGGCAAGACCAAGTCCGTGCATGAGGGCGTCTTTGGTCCCCTCAGGAATGACCACTCCAAGATTGCCTGCCAGATCGATGATACCCTTCTCGAGTATTTCGAGCATGGGCTTTTTCTCGACAGCGGCTTTGCCTATATCGTACGCGTCTTTGACAAATACGCCTCCTGGGATAGCGCCCGCGGTGGCGGCCAAGAGAATCTCGTCAATCGGTTTGCCTTCGGCGAGAGCGAGCCCTCCTCCGATGGCTGCCGCGATGGTGGTACCAATCCCAGGCACGAACGAGACGACCGCTTCGACGTAGGGTCCGATCACTTCTGCGGAATGAAGCGCTTGTTTCAAACCGCCAAGCATGGCTCGGTCGATACGTTGACCTTTTGCTACATTGATAGCGACATCGAATGGCCACGTGACCGAATCCACGAGCGCTTTGCCGACCGTGGACGCGACCTTACCGACGACGTCTCCAACCTTACCGGCCGTATCGGCAGCGTCGTGAAGAAAGTGTCCAAGATCGAATCCGCCCACAGCTTTGCTGTCCCTTCCCTCCACACTTGGAGGTCACTAAATTCACGCACTATCTAGCCGATCTGCCGCGATCTACTTGATTACCTTGACCTCTATCCGATTCGCCTCCACTCTCTTCTTTCGTGTTTCGACGAGTAGATCGATGAGTTTCGTAAGTTGTTCGTCGCTGAGATTGTCCGCAACGTCTTGAATGACGCTTAGTCCTCCCGTCTTGAATCCCTTTTCAAGAGTGGACTTGAGATACGCCTTGATGAAGTCTGGACTCATGACTTGCGAGCGCGGATGATTGCTTCAAGTCTGTGTTTACGGCGTTCCAACTCCGCAATCGGAATTTGGCCTTTGGAGTTTCTGCGAATCTTTCTCTTTTTGGACATCTCGATCCTCTCTTTTATAAAAATCAACTTGCGACTGAACGAAAACTTTTCCACGTCCTAAAAGAACATCGATCTGTGCGTGAATCCAATATCGATCTTCGCCGCTCACGCGTAAACCGTATGTGCACTCTTCGGATCGACTGCCGCTTGCAAAGCCGTTAGCGTCTTCGGTCCTGCGATACCGTCTGCCACGAGCCCTTGCGAAATCTGAAATGCCTTGATCTGTGCTGTGGTTTTCTTGCCGATGATGCCGTCGAGCTTGAGCGGAGGCTTGGCGCCAATCGCGTTGAGTGCCCGCTGCATGCTGACGACGTCGGTCACGGGCAGCTGCGAGGCTTGCTGCGCTAGCTGGTGTACGTAGGCGCTGTTCGCCTGTTGAACGATTGGATGGGACGCTACTGGCGCAGCACCAGCGGCGCGGCTACCAAGGGCAGCCTCGACGGCTTTGCGCATGGGTAGACCCATCACATCCCCTGGAGGGAGCCCCAGGCTCTTCTGGAGTGCTGCAAGCGCCGCGCGCGTACGAGACTCGAGCGTGCCCGTGATAGCCAAAGGTCCGAAGCCAAGCGTATTGGCCGCCCGCTGCAAGTCTTCCACCGATTGCATGGCGAAGTTACTAACGCCACCACGTGTGATGAGCGCTGGGGCTTGTGGGTGGAGCGCAGGTCCCGGCTTATACGGTGGAGGGTCGTGGATGGCCGCTGGCCCGTTGTCCGCTGGAGGAGGGACGTCGGTCAAGCTCTCTTTGGGCTCCTTGTGATGTGCTTTGGTGGGCACCACAATCGTATCGCCCGCTTTGGTCTTGAGCCCTTGGACCTCGGGCGGTTCTTCCTCCATGGCGTCGTAAAGGAAGTAGGCGCCGGTACCTGCGATGAGCAAAAGGACAATGGGGTGCATGGCTATTCGCTCCGAAGCTTTCGAAGGTCAGATTCTGTCTTTGCAAGCGGCATCTAGAGATTATTCTTTCTCCGCAACAAAGGCGTCGTGAATCCATCCCTTCGTACCGTCATTCCATTTAACCCATACAGCTTTTTCTTTACTTGTTGGACCTCGGTACGTACCGTCATTAGAATCTTTCCAGTTAAATGGCTCTATGACAGTGCCAGTTCGCCTGACCCCCATAGTAGTACAAACACGCGAGCCGACTTTCTTACAGTTTTTTCTTCTTCGATGTGGCATAACGTTAGTTCTCCTTATTGGATAGGTCCGCCCGACGCATCGTCTCGCGGATCACCCGAAGACGGAACGAGCCGCTTAACCTCTTCCGCTTCCGATTGCTTCTTTCGCAATGCCTCTTCGAATCGGGCCATGAGCGGTCCGAGAAGCTTCGGACTGATAGCGCCCATCCCTGCCAACTGCTGAATGGTCTCTGGATTGATCTCTTCGGCGAGCGCATCGATGAGCGCCGTATCGCTTGTCGCTTGAGGGAAGATCTCTCGGCCGGAGACCGTATTGACCAAGGCAGGCACCATCCCGACGAGCGCTTTTCGTTCGGTTGCGGACTGCTTGAACTGGAGTTCGCGCATCCGCTGCTCGTGACTTTCGGTGGCCTTCTGCATCATCATCTCTCGGACGACGGCATAGGCATCGTTGACCTCGTCACGAAGGCGCGATTCTCGTTCGGCCATGGCCTGTTCACGCTGTAGCGAAGTGACCGCGCCGTGCTGAACGAGGGTGACGAGCAACTGCGACATGTTTTCGACATGGCGCATGGACTGAGCGACGATACCAGGACCGTCCGCTGTCTCTTTGACGGTGCGCCCGCGTCCGCCCTGTTGAAGCTCTCCGTCCATCACGGTAATCGTGTGGTGAAGTCCTGGCGTATTGCTTCCATAGAACGCTTGCATCTCGAACTGCTGAATTCCTCCAAAGTCTTGCGCGTACTGTTCAGCGAGACCCGTGAAGATTTTTGCAAGTTCGTGTGCCGGTTGCGTCTTGCCTTTGAGGTTGATGGTCTTGACTTCGCGCGTGCCACCACCTTGTTTGTTGTACATAAGAGCCATGGCCGAGCAGGTTGTTTCCTTATCCGTTTCGGATAGGGCCTGTACGATCCATTGCTCGAGAGGGGTGTATTTGGCCATAACTGCTAGAACCTTGTCTTTGCCACTTCGGCGGAAACAGTGATTGAATTATTCCCTTTGCAAGTTAGTAGTACCCGAAGGGTCGAAATCCACATCCTTCACGGGAGGTGGACTCTTCGCCAGGTACTCTTTGACGAGCTTGAAACGCCGTTCACTCTCCGGAGCATCATCGCCCACTTCACCCGTATACGCGCGCAAGTTCTGATTGCCTGAGAACCGAAGCGCGCGACGAATCATGTGTGTGCCCAAGTGAAGGCACACCTTCTGGGATTCGAGCAAATCTTTTCCGATAAGCCCGTCGCTTGAAGGAGCGATTTCCCTTCCGTCTTCGAGTAGCTCAATCCCTGAATTGGGGTGAATCTGCATATAGCAAAACGCGTGTCCGCCGTCGCACTCTCCCGGTTTGCATTTGCCTGCTTGAATACGGTCTTCATAGCGCGATTCTCGCGCACCCACGGCGCCAACCAAGAGCGCCATGTGCGCGTGCGCGTAAGGACCTTTGAAGGTGACAGGCTCATGGTAGACAATGTCGACAATGTCTTCGGCAATCGCCGTGAGTTTGACCACTCGCTCATCGGACTTTCCTTGCGCGGGAGTCCAAGAGAGAAGGGCTGTGAGAAGCCACATGGTGATGAGAGAGTGCATGAATTTTTCCTCCTTTTTCAGGTTCCACGATGAACTTCGTCTGGAGTTTTTGAAGGTGGTGGGTACTTGCTTGGATGCGAAAAGCCGAAGACTTTGGTATCGAGACCGACAGTCGCTTTGGCAGTGACGAGCGTCGGATCGATGAACGCAATCCACGATAGCCAGTTTGGTACTTTGCCTTGAAAGATAGCCTTGAAGGCAATAGCAAATAGTCCCATCGCTCCGAAGCTTGCGACAATCCCGTTCCAGACGGCTTTGGCTGGTGGCACTCCGTCTGTCTCTGCCTGAAGGACTGCGTAGACTTGACCGAGTCCAATAATGAGAACCGGTTTCCAGCGATCCGGAATCGAGATGGGGAGTTTGCTCGTGTCTCCCATGGTCGCCGTCAAGTAGCTGATAACGAGCATGGCGAGAGGGAGCCACTTGTGGCCGGTGAAGTCTTGGATCATTTGCAATAATGGACTCATGACCTTTACTTCCTTGTGAGAGAAACGACGGCAACCCCGCCTGTGATAACGGCAACGAGCATCAAGTTTTGACTGAGCCAGTTGGCTCCAGCGGCCAGCTTGTCTTCCGCTTTCTTGTAAGAAGGAGCGTCGGCCGTCTTGGGCACGAGCGGCGGATCGAGATAGGACACGGCTCCCTTGACCGGGTCTGGGGCATTACGCGCGGCGGTGTCGAGCGCCTGGTAGACCTGACTTGACGGTGACGTACCCGGTTGCGGGGGCGCACGCATTGCGAACGGCATCCGATTGAAAACGTCTTGCGCGTCGCCCTTATTCACATGCAAGTCTGGATAACTCTGCATGAGGGATTTCAAGATGGCATCGTAATACTGTTTGGCGGACGTGAATCCTTCGAAGAAGCGGTCAATCCCTTGGCCCAAGAAACCGCCCGTGCCTGTGTCGAGCGCGTGCTGCGCTGCGTCCCGTGCGCTTCGATACCTTGCTTTCAGATTGTTGTAGTCCTTGGTCCAATCCGGATCGATTCCAGACTTTCCCCTTACGTAGTTCTCCAGCTGCGCCATCTGATCGTCTTTGGCTTTGATGAGAAAGCGCAAATCGGCAATCGTCTTCTCGGTCGACATTCCGAGAAACGAGCCGAACGTGGCAGGCTGCTTTCGCAAGCTTATGGTTTTGAAATGTTCTTGCCAGTTCATGCGTGCGCCTGCGCCGACAAGGCGAGAATGCCAATCCCAATCGCGATGGCTGCAATCACGACGCCCGCTGTGGCGGCAGTGGCTATGACTCCAGGAACCGTGATATAGCTCTCCACGGATGCCAAGACTTGTCTAATCTTCGTTGTGATATCCTCTTTGGTGACGAAGCCTTTGCCGGACGTATCGAATCCCGCATTCTGCGTATAGATCGCGTCGGGCGCATGACCGAGAACGGCGTCTGAAGGTTTACCGATGAAAGCCGGATAGAAGACCGCGAGATAGGTGTCTTCGAGTGACCTCAACTTGCCTATGTACGGAGCGAAGTATTGCTTGACGAGTTCAAGCTGCTCTGAAAACGACATGGCTTTCAGCCTCCCCACAGCTTCACTTTCCGTAGCCGTACCGAGAAGGGCTCTCGCTGTCGACGGCATGAATTGAATCAAGCCCACAGCGCCGCTTCCTGCCTTATTCTCGACAGTCGTACTGAACGTTCCACCGGTCTCGAAGTTGATGACACTCGCGAGCCAGGCAGCTTCTATTCCAATTGCGTTGGCAGTATTGACGAGCGCCTGTTGATCCTTGACTGGCAAACGAATGAGTCCATGGAACGCCGGTAGAGACGCCGAAGGAGTAGGAGAAGAAAGTCCGAGATTTGCCAAAGTCGCCGTATCGCTCACCCCCGATTGGGCGATACCCGCTTGACGTTGGAAGACGATGAGCGCCGCACGGGTTGCGCGTCCGTAGATGCCATCTTCCTTGAGCTTTGGATTAGCTCCACGAGCGTTGAGAGCGCGCTGCATAGCCAAGACATTGGAATCAACACCACCGCCAAAGTCTGCACCGAACGATGCGACTGGACGATTAGAAACACGCTTGAAGTGTTCGTTCCAATTCATCTGTTTAGTTCGTGAATTGCTCTTCCTTTTGAAAGCCTTCTTCTACTTGGATCTCTCGTTTGCGTGCGGTCGCCTTACGGAAAGAAGTTATACAGTATTCAAGAAACGTCACTTCTGTCATTTCACTTGACACCGCAGCGTAAGTACAGAGGGACATCGCGATTTTGAGTCCCTCTTCGGTATCCACTCTCGCTTCGACGAACATCTCTCCTATTTTCATCCCGAGAGAGACAGCCTCTTCGTACGTGATGGCCATACGACTACTCCGCAGAGCTGGCTGTCCGCAGCGCCCTTCGCGGTCTGTGAGCGGGCGGTTCGGTTGCGCTTCCGTTGACGACCTTCGGATCTTCGTCTGCCTTGGCCGCCACAGAAGTTCCATTTGCTTCGATGGGTTCGCTGTCCCCAGGATGACCGATCTCTTGCAAGACTGCGTCCGAGTTGGGAGCCGTCTTTCCCGCATACCGTACGTCTGCGGCGTGCTTGCGGAGAGCCATGGCCGCCCCCGTGGCCGTGATGCTCTCGAACGCGTCTGCAAGTCGCTCCACCGCGACGACGTCACTGGATGCCATACCCTTGTCGTAAGCCTCCCGGCGGGCCTGTTTCTGCTCCGCAGTCTGCCCCCGGAGGTCCGCGCGACGTCGGAGCATGGTGGCTTCCACACCGAGTCCGTTTTTCTCGAAGACGTCGGCGAGCTTGCGAAGCTCTACCGGATCGTGCAAGTCGGCAAGAGCCGCGAGGTAGACCTTCTCACGTTCGGGCGTGAGGATGCCCTTCTTCTCGGATTTCTTCCAAGCGCCAAAGACGAGTGCGCCGATAGTGATTTCGAGCAGTCCGATGGGCACGATAAACCTCGTAAGCCACGTTGGCCAACGTTCTTGTTGAATGTTAGTTCATGAACTTGAGCTAACCGCCTATCCTACCATGAATAGGCGGTATAGTCAAGTACCTAATGAGGACCGGAACCGAGGAATCGTTCGAGATGGCCCACTCGAACATTGAGTTTGGCGAGGGTGACGCCGGAGCGCTTCTTGGTAGTCTTCTTTTTGCTCTTCTTACGTGCCTTCTTTGCTTTGGCCATGGACGGTCTCCTTTGGTAATTCGCGAACTGGATGCTTCACATACTACGAAGATGATGAAAGAGCATGACGAGCAGAATGACAGAGGTCGCCCAAGCGACGGCCACTATGATGAGGATAGGATCTATCTCGTGGTCGAGGAAGGTCATCGACTCTTCCGACGAAAACGACTTTTCTTCTTGCGTTTTGGCTGCGGGCCAAGATGTTGACTTGAACGATCGAGAAGAATCCTGTCTCGCTGGTGCATCAGCGTTTTGACTTCAGGATCATCAAAAACGCTGTGACCATGCTTGTACGTATTTCCTCGGATAGCCCTAAGAAGTTTCGCATCTAGCACGTCACGAATTTTTGACTTGAGACTTCTGCGTTTTCGCTTATGGGCCATAACTCAGTCTTCTCCACGATGATGTTGTTTGGTCTCAGGCTCCGGAGAAAATACGTCTGCCGAAAGGCGTTCTCCATGATCGTCATTCGCGACGAACGCGATGGCACGTCCAAGAGCTACGATGCGAAACGATTTCTTGTGGATAACGGGTCCGAGATGAAGGCGAGCCTCCGCTTGGTTGGAAGCGTGCATATAATGAATCTGCGGCTCTCCGTCTACTTCGATGGCGCACGCGTAAAGTGGCTGGCTATTCCACTTGTCGAGATAGCACGGACGTATGAACGAACACTTGGTACATCGCAGATCGGGACTAATTTTGCCGAGTCGATCGATCGAATGAATTCGATTGTGAAGTAGAAAGTTCATGCCGCACGCGGGGCAGGAGACCATCGCGAGAAGCCACGGTGGTGCGCCTTCGTAGGGAGTGGTCCAGGTGCCAGCGAATCCCTTGACGGTGGGACTACCGTCTGCGGTTTTTGAATACTCCCAATCCAGCTTCTTGAAGACGAAGGGCTCGACGTGAGAAGCGGTTACGGTACTGCGTACGGCTAAATCTGACATTGAATACTCCTAATTCACGAATTGGTATGAGGAGCCGCACCGTAGGTGCTACCCGTCGATTCCTAGTGTGACTGAGAATACGTACGGATCGGTAGCGCTGTTATTGACGAGTGTCGCGGCATACGCTCCTGGTGGCAATGGATTCCAGAGCGGACAGTCGCGTGGGTCGTAGACTCGATTCAAGTTGTCGATGATGACTTGCGCTTCTTGATTGAGAATGGGATGAGGCGGAGTATTGATGCTACCAACCGTCACGTGAATGCTGGTAGCGCCAATTGGTTTGAGTTTACCTCCAGTAGTCGGAGGACGGTTGGGTGGAAAAAGTCCTCCGGCACTAAGGAACGTATCCTGCTGAGGAAAGAAGAGTTGGTAGCTGCTCGCAGCCGCAACAGGAATCGCGCACGTGCCAAGATACGTCGAAAATGGACCTGCATTTTCCGGATATGGAATATCGTAAAACGGTTGCTGCGATTCCGCAGGACGAAGACCTGGTGCAATGTTGATGACGACCGCATAGACTTGTCCAGGCAAGCCCACTTCGCTACCGGGAGGAGAGCCGTCGTAGACGCGAACATCAACCGCTTCGCCCATCCCGGAGATGGTGGTCCCACTCATGACGGACACCGAGCGTCGTACCGACGTTCCGTTGATGGTCCAGTTGATGTCCGCAAAGACGAGTTGACCCGCGTTACCAAGAGCCTGGTACTGCTGGGAGATATCAAACTGAATGGTGTAGACGCAGCATTCAGGAAAGCACACCTGCATCTTGACGACGTTGCCGGCGGCAGGCTGTCCAGGGTTGGCCGGAACGGTCGGTCCTTGGCAGACGAGGTTACCCGATTGAGACCATCCCGTTTGAGGGTTGATCTCTTTCGTGTTGTTCTGCATCATCAAACGTCGTGCGCCTGGAGTCATGGTCCTATCGTACCCTTTCCTATCATCCTTGCCATTCGCGGATTAGATAGTCCGCAGAACTAGCCGTACGGTAGGACTAAATGTCCTCTCCGCGCTCGTAGCGTTTGGCCAACTCTTCTGCGAGATGAGTTCGAGTGGCTTTATCGAAGACTCCAGAACCGAATTCTTTCTGGTACTGCTTGGCGCCGCGGTCCACCCAATGCTGCCACGCCTTGGGCGCCTTGGTCTTGTCGTACTTGCCTTTGGCGCGCTTTCTCTGCAAGTTTTTGATGATGGCTTGCTTCATCGGATAAAGCTCGCCCGTATTCTCAATGAAGAGATCCAGCTCGCGAGCGGCTGTCATATCCGCCATTCGCTTCGCCGATTTCCTACGCTTGTGCGGCATGGTCAGAATCCTCCGTGAAGCTCAGAGCGGAATCGCTCGTTCGCGCAACCGCCCAATTCCCACTCCACACCCTTGCACAGAATCCCCACGGGCGAGCTAGGGTCTCGCATGATCTGAATCTTGCGCGCCATCCCGATACAATGCCCCGCGCAGAGGTACCCTTCTAGCTCGGGAGGCATTTGCCTGGACGCGGTTTTGATGACCGGTTCGCCTGCGTTCTCGAGTCCCATCCGAAAGGCGCTCTGCGGAGGGCTCTGGGGCTCTAGGAGGCCGTCTAGTGCATGAACTCTTGGATTGTCCCAGTTGGGACCCATCGACAAGACGACGCACGCGGTCTGGATGAGATTGGAGTCCTGGTACCGCGGCAAGGAGAGAAGTGTCTCGAAGACGTCTTCATCGGAGTTGTCTCCGTTTTTGAGAACGCCGATAATCTGCGCACCTTCTTCCCAGTTGGAGAGTGGAGCTGGATGATCTGCGATGTAGCGCTGCACCGCGCCAAACGCGCTCTTGGCCTTGGGCGAGCCAGCGCGGGCGTTGTCGCCTACCATCTGGAGCATGGCCATGGCGTTCTGGTCACCAGCGCGAGCGCGCTCGACAAGTTGGGCTGCGCCATCGGATTGGGTTAGATTGGCCATGTCCCTATTCCTTCACAATCTTGGAGATTTTGGTGGCGTACACGACGAGTCCTCTGCCACCTGGACCAAACATGCTCGGTGCAAGATCGTAAATTTGAAGTGCCTCGGATTGTGTAAGACCGAAGTTTCGCTTGAGATCGAACTGGGAAAGGGTTTTAGACGACATCGCTTCCGCAATGCGCATTCCCTTCCGAGTGATCTTGTTCTTTCGCTTGTGAGGCATGGTCTATCTCGCCCAGTGTTTCCGCAATTTGGCCTTGGGCGAGCCAGCGCGGGCGTTGTCGCCTACCATCTGGAGCATGGCCATGGCGTTTTGGTCTCCGGCGCGAGCGCACTCTACGAGGTCTCGGGCGCCGTCTGTTTGGGTCAACTGCGTTGCGCTCATTTTGCCTCTATAACATCAATATCGATGTTCCAACCGAGCCGATCTGCTTCGTCTCGTTTGCGTTTTGCAAGTGTGTGCGCCGCTTCGTTTGATAGTGGCGGAGA
>JGI12635J15846_10000442_pt1 | contig 35295 bp, 30 predicted proteins | sample BlaSpr_A8_OM2_M2_FD_15846 | JGI IMG/M metagenome (IMG submission 15846)
TGACCCTCAATTTATCTGAGGCTAAGAACCACGGCTGCCGACCTCACCCACGCGGCAGCGTCCGCCGCGCCAGCGGCTTCGTTCTCACGCTCATATCGGAAACTGACCCACTACCAATCCACAATATGTCTGATTGCTGCCTCGCCCTGTCCCGGAACAGGATGCCCAAAATGCTACCCTAGTTGCGCAGCCATGATCCTGGACGCTCTCCATCGCATCGCCCACCAAGGCCAATCGCTGTCGCGCGCCGAAGCACGCGACGTGATGACCGAGGTGCTCACTGGGAATTGCACCGACGCGCAGATTGCGGCGCTGCTCGTGGCTTTGCGCATGAAGACCGAGACGGTGGAGGAGATCGTTGGTTTCGCGGAAGCGATCCGCGCCGCGGCAACACCCTTACCGATTTCTTCTGCCAAAGTTGACTCGCAATCCAGCGTGCTCGACGTAAGCGGCACTGGCCGCGACGCGCTGGACGAGTCTTCGCTGGCCAAATCCTCACTAGTTGATACCAGCGGCACCGGCGGTGATGCCTGCGGAACCTTCAACATTTCGACTGCCGCGGCGTTCGTGACGGCGGGAGCGGGAGTGCGCGTAGCCAAACACGGCAACCGAAGCATCAGCTCGAAATGCGGCTCGGCCGACGTCATGGAGGCGCTCGGCGTGAATATCCAGCTGTCTCCAGATCGTGCCACGCAGTGCCTGCGCGAAGTTGGAATTTGTTTTCTGTACGCGCCCGATCTCCATTCTTCGATGAAGCAGGTACAGAAAGTGCGGAGGGAGCTTCGCCTGCGCACCATGTTTAATCTGCTCGGTCCTCTTACCAATCCCGCGCGAGCTTCTGGACAAGTCGTGGGCGTCTACGCTCTGGAGATGGTCGAAAAGCTCGCCGAGGCTCTCAGCATGTTAGGCCTGCACCGCGCGCTCGTGGTGCATGGCCTCGACGGGCTCGACGAAATCACCATCACCGGGCCAACGCGAATTGCCGAAGCTCGCGATGGAACGGTGCATACGTACGAAGTCGATCCCGAGGAGTTCAGTATGAAGCGCGCCACACTCGCCGACATTTCCGGCGGGGATGCGATGGAAAACGCAATCATCGTTCGAGAAGTATTGAGCGGGAGGAAATCTCCGCGCCGCGATGTGGTGGTGTTGAATGCCTCTGCCGCGCTGGTAGCGGCGGCTCGCGCCGATCACCTGCGCGATGCCATGGTGCTGGCCACGCAATCAATCGACTCCGGCGCCGCCGCCGCCAAACTGGCCGCGCTGGCAAGATTTACCAAAGCGCATTCCTGAATCCAGAATACTTGTCGGTCCTGAGCGGAGCGAAAGCTCGCCTGGAGCAGAGTCGGAGGGCCTTTGCACTTCTGTTCGTGCGGCTGTAACTCAAGGCTTCTGCGTCGGATCGGTAGTTACTTCGCCGGCCTGAACCTTGAACACATTATTCTTCATCTCGCTCTCCGGGACACTGCCGTCGTTGACGACAACCTCTTCCGGCGGCTTCGAAATCTCCACTCGAATGACGCCCTTACTGCCGCCGCGCACCTCCAACCTCTTTGCCGTTTCCCCGCCGGCGAATTTCACCGTGATGGGAACTTCCGCGCCTGCCCGGCCCCGATTTTCCACCGTCACTGTGACCAGATATTCATCGTTCATGGTCTTCCGCGGAAACACCGATTCCACTCTGAAATCGGGCAGCCCACGGTCGCGGTAAACCCAGTCGTCGAAAAACCACTCCAGATCGCGCTGCGTCTGCGCCTGGATCAACCGCGGCATGTAGGAAGGTTCTTTGTCCTCCTCCGGACGATATGACGCAAGAGCTTTCTTCAAGGCCGCATCGCCGATCATGTCACGCAGCATCCACCACACACACATCGCTTTGCTGCGATAAAGTTCCTCGTCGGCGGTGTTTACTAATGACCGGTTCACTTCATCTTCGGATCGTGGCGGCGTTGTCTGCTTCGCTTTTTCGTTCTCAGCCGCGGCGAATGCGGCGCGATGCACGGCCATGTAGTCGAGCGCAGCCTGGCGTCCGCTTTGATGCTCGAGATAGAGTGCCTGAGCGAAGTGAGCCAGGCCCTCGTTGATCCACGGCTGCGGCGAGGAAAATGCCGCGTGAGTGAGTTGGTGCGCGGCGATCAATCCCATCAGCTTGGGGTCCGCATTCGCCAGGGGAGTGAGCAATAGCGAGTCGCTCTCGAAAGCAGATGCAGTTGGATCAACTAGATCTGCAATTTCAGCCTTTCTTCGGATTGCTCCAAACCAATCCGTGATCGATCCGCTGGTCTTCTGGGCTGCGTCGGCGAAGGCCTCAGCCGCCACCGCATGCTCCGGCAGATTGTAGACCGCGATTGCAGTCCGATCCACGACGCCATAGTTGGCCACAACAAACACTGGGATAGAAAGGCCAAGCGGCTGATACGAGCATTGGGACGACGGCAATTTGGAGCCGCCTTCTCGCTTGATGGGGTGCAGTTCATCTCCTCCGCAGAGGGTAACTGGTGCCGACGTATCTCCCCGGAGGCTTGGCGGCGTAAAGTCAAATATCATGGTGGCCGCCGCTTCCCGCGCTTTCCATCTGCCTAGAACGTCGAACAGGTTTTCACTTTCTGAAAGGTCAGCCGCCTCGGTTGCGATCGGATACCAAGCCACATATCCTGCTCCCCGCACGGCGGTGAATTTCGTGCTGATCTGGTCCCAGTCGGATCTGGTTGCCGACTCTTCCGGTATGCCAATCCGCGTGAGCCGCGTCGCATCCAGCACAATCACTCCCTCGTAAGCAATCTCCAACTCGATTGTGCCTTTGGGCGCGACCACCTCCGGCAAGGTTACAAGGGCCTCGGAGAGCGCCCCGGTGTGATCGATGTCAGACGTGTAAGGCTGGGTGACAAACTGCAACGGCTTGTCCCCTGCTTGGATGGAACGCCAGTCCAGCGAAGAGGAAATCTGTAGGACCGCGATTTTCTGCGGCGTGGGCGAATCGTTTCTGAGGGCGATCTTGCCACGAACGCCCAGCCGCCGCTGCTCGGCCTCCACGCGGACACCCAGGTCATAACGGGTGAAAGTAAATGCCTCGCGGTCGAGAGCAAACGCACCTACCGCAGTCGTGCATAAAAAGGACACCAAGAAAACCAAGAAAAAAGATGCGCCGAAAAAGCTGAGAAAACAAAATCGCAGGCAACGCGGTTTCATTTCGCACCCACGGATGCCTCTTTGTTTTGCGCGCGCCTCTGCCGCACGATTTCATACATCACCACCGCCCCTGCCACCGACACATTCAGCGAAGGCACTTTTCCCAGCATTGGAATCGAAACCAGGAAGTCGCACTTCTTCTTCACCAGATCGTGCAATCCCTTGCCCTCCGCTCCAAGAACCAGCGCGCAGTCCATGTTGTAGTCGATGGCGTCATAGGTTTGCTTGCCGCGCTCATCCAAGCCGACCGTCCAAATATTTCGCTCTTTCAAATCCTCCACCGTGCGGGCAATATTGGTTACCCTCGCAATCGGCAAATGTTCGCTGGCGCCTGCGGATGCCTTGGTCACCGTCCCGGTAACGGCGGTGGCGCGGCGTTCCGGAATGACCACGCCGTCGGCGCCGGCAGCATCGGCCGTGCGCAAAAGCGCGCCCAAATTGTGCGGATCTTCCACTCCGTCGAGCACGACGACGAAAGAATATCGCCCCCGCTTTGCCCCAACCACATCGTCAAGATCGCTGTACTGCTTGGCCGACGTGACCGCCACCACTCCCTGGTGCGCCGCGTTGCCCGCCATGCGATCGAGCTCCACTCGTGATAGAAATTTTACGGGCACGCCGAGCTTCCGGCACTCTTCAATCATCCGTTGCAGGCGAATGTCATGCCGCTCCTTCGCCATGCCCACCCACTGGAAAGCCCGTCCTCGGGCCTTGAGCGCCTCGCTGACGGCGTTGATGCCGTAGATATAGTTCATGGAGTTCAGTGTACCGAATGACTCAGTCCGGGTGACCGTGTTGAAGGGGCGCGGCCGCAGGCGCGCCATCAAGTCGCGACAAGAAACTGGGCTTTCGCTAAAGTCGTAGTGGGCTGGGGCGGTCAACGGCACGGCTTCAAGCTGCGCCCCTTCAAAGCTACGTCGGGGAATCCTTTTGCTAACTACAAGTAATAGGGCTTGATTGCGCTTGGCCCCATTTCCTCCGGCTTCGCATTTCGGTACTCCTTGCCTAAAGATTTGTGCATCCAAGGTTCGTTTGTGGGCTAAACTGCCAATTCCGGGCAGTTTAGGTCAGGTTGCAGTAGAAGTAGGGCTTGGGGAATGCGGAGCATGAAGAGGTGCGCAAGAAAGCCGTCCCGAGGCGACAACCATGACTACTGCGGCTGAAGCTCCGGCTGATCTTCGAGGCTTACGCGGCTCTGAAGGGCCGCTCTTCCACATTTAGCGAGGGGAACTATGGCAGCGTCGGTCTGGTCTGGACACTTAACCTTTGGACTTATTTCCATGCCGGTGCGCTTGTTTTCGGGAGCGCGCAGCAGCGGAATTTCTTTCAACATGCTGCACCGGCCCGATAAACAGCGGGTGAAGCAGCAGTACATCTGTCCGCTGGAAAACGTGGTTGTGGATCGTAGCGACATCGTGAAGGGCTACGAGTTTCGCAAGGACGAGTACATCGTGATCGAGCCGGAAGAGATCAAGAAGATCGAGCCGCAGACTGCGAAGACCATGGAGATTCTGGAGTTTGTGAAGGCGAGCGACGTGGACCCGGTTTATTTCGAGTCGTCGTATTACATGATGCCGGAGGAGGCGGGACGGCGTCCCTATGCGCTGCTGACCAAGGCCCTGGAAGAAAGCGAGTATGTTGCCATTGCCAAAATCACCATGCACAACCGTGAGTACACCGTGTTTTTGCGTCCGCATGAAGGCGGCTTGATGCTGCACACAATGTATTACGAGGAAGAAGTGCGCAAGGTCGAGGGCTTCGGAGCGCCCGATGTGGAACTGAAAGAAGCCGAGGTGAAAGTGGCGCACCAGCTGATCGAGGCGCTGGCCGACGAGTGGAATCCGGAAAAGTACAAAGATACGTTTCAGGAAAATTTGAAGAAGTTGATCGAAGCCAAGCTCGAGGGCGGGGAAGTGGCGACCGTGGAAAAACCCAAGAAGCTGGCTCCCGTGGTGGACTTGATGGCTGCTCTCAAGCAAAGCTTGGCGCAGATGGAAGGGAAGAAAAAGCCCGCAGCCACGGCCAACTCTGAGACGCCGGCCGCCGCCGCTGGTGGCAGGTCGCGTCGTCATCGCTGAGGCGCGATTGCCGAAGATTTCCATCGCTGTCGGCCGTTCGAACTAAGTGTTCAATCTCTACCCGCGATTCGCCACAGCGCGTCGCATGGGCGCGCCGCAGTATTTCTAGGACCATCCAACTAGACCATTTCCCGACGCATCCCAGAGTGAGGAAGTAGCTTCTTAACAGTTGATTCATGCAGGATCGCGGGTAGATCTTCCTGTTTGCCTCGAACCGCTGGATCTGGCGGATGAGGGGCACTGGCGCAGATTAGATCTACCCGTTAGAATGTTGAATTCTTCTCACCTATGATCAGAATTTTCCTGGACGGGCGCGGGACGGAGTGCGGATGAGTGTTCGACGTGTGGGCTGCCTGGCAGCCACGGTGCTTTCAGTTCTAATATGTCTGGCGTGCGGCCAGGTGTATCGCCCTGTGGTGATTCCTTGTTCAACGGGAGGAGTTCCCGGATGCCCGGTGGAAACGAATCCGACGCCCAGCGATTTCCACACGGTTTTTGGCATGAGCACCAACTCGCCCACCTATCCGGGCACGGCAATGCAGATTGACGTTGCGGGAGATTCCGTCATCGGGGAAACGCCCTCCAACGATCCCTCCCAGCCGAACCTTGGCTTGAACCCCACTCATATGGCCATTCTCCCTAGCGATTCCAGAGTGTTCGTGGCCAGCGCGGGCAGCGTGGTTTCGGGCGGGATTGATGTTGTTTCCTCGTTTACTCCGCAGTTCCAATCCACGCAAGCCAGTGGATTGGGCACCGTGAACACAATCGGTTTGCCGACGGGATCGCAGCCTGTTTTCCTGAACACCACTGAGAGCCCGGTGCTCTATGTAGCGAACTTCGGCTCGAATTCGGTAAGCACCATCAATACTACGTCGAACGTGGTCGCGAACACGACTAGCGTTGGAATTGGAATAAGCAATCCGGTCAGCCTGGCGGAAACTCCGAATGCTTTTAAGCTCTATGTGGCCAATCAGGGAAACAACACCGTCAGCAGCCTGAACCCGATCGACCTTTCTCCGAACGTTGTGACGGGATTCACAGGTGTTACCCCTGTCTGGGTGGTGGCGCGCGGAGACAGCCAGAAAGTATACGTGCTCTCAGAAGGCGATGGGCAACTATGGACGGTCGACGTCGCTACAGACACAGTTACCAGCAGTCTCCCGGTGGGCGCCGGGGCCAACTTTATTTTCTACGACCCTACCTTGAACCGGCTCTATGTGACGAACCCGGTAACACAGACGGTTTACGTGTTCTCCGTTACCGGTGGACTTTCCGGTGGGATGGTCAGCGATGTACCGGTCCAACTGGCGGCGATTCCGTTCACCGCCAGATCGGCACCGTGTTCCAGCGGTTGCATACCGGTCTCCGTGACGGCGCTGTTGGATGGAAGCCGGTTCTACGTAGCTAGCTATCAGACGGCTACGGCATGTCCCGACTCGAACGTTACTGGGGCGTGCGTGATTCCTGGCGTGACAGTGTTTGACGCCAACAGTCTGGCGGTTAAGTATCCTAGCGCACCTACACTGACCCTGCTGGTTGGACCCGCGGCGTGCACGGTGACCTCGACCAATTCATGTACGCCAAATTCGCCATTTGTTACAGGTCAATACGCTGTGCCGCCGGTGGCCTCTTGCGCAACTACTCCTCTGTATCCCGCTCTGTACTCCCCGACCGTCACGCGCTTCCGGGCGTTCACCGTGGCCTCGGAGGATAGCACCAGGGTTTACGTTGGCACGTGCGACGCCGGAGTGATTGCCGTAGTCAACACAACCGATAGCAATACCAACAATCCTGGAACGCCGATAGCGCCAGACACCGTAGTCGCCGACCTGCCTGCGGCGACGGCAGCCACTGGGTCGGTGCTGCAGAATCCCATCTTTTTGTTGATGGGACAGTAGTAGTGTTTCAGCGCTGGACCGGCGACAGAGATCGTGCCAGTTCCCACGCGATTGAGAGAATAGCTTCTAATTTCTCACGGCGACTTCTTCGCTGTGAGTCTCGCGCGCCGCGTAATGCGAATCCACATATTCGTCGAGAATGGTGATGAATTCCGCGACGATGCGATCGCCTTTGAGGGTGGTGAACAGGCGTCCATCCACATAAACCGGAGCCTTCGGCTCTTCGAACGTGCCCGGCAGGGATATTCCGATGTTGGCGTGCTTGGATTCGCCGGGGCCGTTGACTACGCAACCCATGACGGCGAGCTTCATTTCTTCCACACCTACATAGCGGCCTTTCCAGGTGGGCATCTGCTCGCGAAGGTAGGTCTGAATTTGCTCGGCCATTTCCTGGAAAAAGGTGCTGGTGGTGCGTCCGCATCCGGGGCACGCAGTGACTTGCGGGGTGAAGCTGCGAATCCCCAGGGATTGCAAAATCTGCTGCGCCACGCGGACTTCTTCGGTGCGATCGCCACCGGGCGCCGGAGTCAGCGAGACTCGGATGGTATCGCCAATGCCTTCCTGCAGGACCACACCCATGGCCGCGCTCGAAGCGACCACGCCCTTTGCGCCCATGCCAGCTTCGGTAAGGCCAAGGTGCAGCGGGTAGTTGCAACGCGCGGCAAGAGCGCGGTAAACGTCGATCAAATCCTGCACACCGCTGACTTTCGCGCTGAGAATGATCTGGTCTGGGCGCAGGCCGAATTTCTGTGCCAAGTCGGCGGAGTTTAACGCGCTTACCACCATCGCTTCCATGGTAACTTCGCGAGCATCTTGGGGCTCGGCGAGAAGGGAATTCTCGTCCATCATTTTAGTGAGCAGCACCTGGTCGAGCGAGCCCCAGTTCACGCCGATGCGCACCGGCTTCTGGTACTTCACCGCAACTTCAATCATGGTGCGGAAATTCGAGTCGCCGCTGCGTCCAATGCTGGCGTTGCCGGGATTGATGCGGTACTTGGCCAGAGCGCGGGCGCACTCGGGATACCTCGTCAGAAGGACGTGACCGTTGTAGTGGAAGTCGCCGATGATAGGCACGCGAATGCCCTGCATATCGAGCAGTTCGACAATGCGGGGAACGGCGGCGGCCGCCTCTTCATTGTTAACGGTGACGCGGACCAGTTCGGAACCGGCACGAGCGAGGGCGGCGCACTGCTGGACGGTCGAAGGGATGTCCGCGGTATCGGTATTGGTCATCGACTGCACCACGATGGGTGCATCTGAGCCAACCCGGACGCCTCCGACGATCGCGGTGACGGTTTTCCTGCGTGGAATCGTAGACATGAGGAAGTTCTATTTTAACACGCGGAAACAAGGGCTTGCCCACGTCAGCCCTTACCCACTCATCACTCGGGCTATAATGGCGCACACGGATGGCGCTCACTGCTGGCACCAAAATCGGGCCGTATGAGATCCTTACTCCGCTGGGCGCCGGGGGCATGGGAGAAGTGTATCGGGCGCGCGATACTCGGCTCGGGCGCGACGTGGCGATCAAGGTTCTGCCTAGCGGAATGGCGCGGGACGCGGAGCGCTTACGGCGATTCGAGACCGAAGCGCGCGCAGTCGCAGCGCTGAACCACCCCAACATTCTTTCGATTCACGACATCGGCACGCATGATGGCGCGCCTTATCTGGTATCGGAGTGTCTAGAAGGTCAATCCCTGCGGGATGAACTAAAAGGTGGGGCTCTGCCGCTGCGTCGTTCGATCGAGTACGGTACGGAAATCGCGCAGGGGCTCGCCGCGGCGCACGACAAAGGAATTATTCACCGCGACCTGAAACCAGAAAATATTTTCGTTACGCGCGACGGCCGGGTAAAGATTCTCGATTTCGGCCTCGCCAAACTGGCCCGGCCTGAACCGTCTTCTGACGAAGGCGCAACGCTCGAAGGCGAGCCGACCTCGGTCGGTGCGGTTCTCGGCACGGTGGGCTACATGTCTCCGGAGCAGGTAAAAGGAGAGCCCGCCGATGCCCGCTCCGACATTTTTGCCCTGGGTACGATTTTGTACGAAATGCTTTCTGGCCAGCGTGCCTTTCGCCGGGATACTGCAGCCGAGACGATGACCGCGATCCTGAAAGAAGATCCGCCGGAACTGAGCGCTACGGGAAAGCAGATCTCGCCGGCGATGGATCGGATGGTCCGCCGATGTCTCGAAAAGAAGCCATTGCAGCGATTTCAATCGGCGCGGGATTTGGCGTTCAATCTCGAAGGCGTCTCGGGGATTTCTTCAACGGCCGCCGGGACCGTGGCAATTGCAGAGAAACGACAGCCGCGCAGGCCATGGATGCTGGTAGCGGCGTCCCTACTTCTGGTCGCTCTAGTTGCGGCCGGCAGCTGGATGCTGGGTCGAGGCTCCGGATCTGTCGCAATCCCTTCCTATCATCAACTTACATTCGAGCGCGGCTTGGTCTACGCCGCTCGTTTCGCGCCCGATGGACGTTCAATTTATTACAGCGCCAGCTGGAATGGCCAGCCTGTCCAGCTGTATTCGACCGTCCCGGACAGCCCGGAATCGCGTTCGTTGAATCTGCTCAACTCCACCCTGTTTGCGGTTTCCTCTTCCGAGATGGCGATTTCGATCGGTTGCAAGGACCGGTATATCGGAAACTGCCAGGGTACTCTAGGGCTGGTACCAGTTTCCGGCGGGTCGCCTCGCGAAATCGCAGAGGATGTGCTCTCCGCCGACTGGACGGCCGACGCCACCGAAATGGCGGTGATCCGCCAGGTAGGGGGAAAGTACCGCGTGGAATTTCCTCGCGGGAAAATGATTTACGAGAGCAGCCGGCCGCTCGCATACTTGCGGATCTCGCCGCGAGCCAACGCGGTGGCATTTGTGGAATCTTACACGGTGGATGGGGACGCAGGGCAGGCCATTGCCATTGACCGGAGCGGAAAGGAACTGATCCGCTCGACGGAATTTGTCAGCGTGGAAGGGCTGGCGTGGCCGCCCTCAGGAGGCGAAGTGTGGGTTGCCGCCACGGTGCATGAGGCTTGGGCCGATGCGATTCATGCTCTCAGTCTCAGTGGCAAGAATAAAGAGCGCATCGTGCTTCGCCTGCCGGGCATTCTTCGGCTCCACGATGTGTCACGTGACGGACGGATTCTTTTATCGAGGGAGTCATGGCGTAGTGCATTGCAGTTTCGGGGAGCGGGGGACACGAAGGAACGCGATCTCTCCTGGCTCGATTACGCGACCGTGAGGGATCTCTCCGCGGACGGTACGCAGGTCGTGTTTGACGATTGGGGATCGGCTGCGGGCGCTTCCGGCTTGGCCTACTTGCGGAAAACCGATGGTTCGCCGGCCATCAAGCTGGGCGAATGGTCTCAGCCCGTTCTTTCCCCAGATCGGGCCCTGGTGTTGGCGAATGACGCCACCACGGTGGGCGGGCATCTTACTACATTGCCTACTGGTGTCGGAGAGGTGCGCGCGCTGAATTCTACGGGGATGCAGCAAATCAGTTCCCCTGGATTCATGCCCGATGGGCAGTCGATCTATTTTGCCGGCGATGACGGTAACGGATGGCGAATGTATGGCCAGAGCTTGGCGGGCGGTGCTTCGCGGAGCGTTACGCCGCCGATCTCCATCAAACCATCCCATTTCGAATCCCATTTAGTATCGCCCGATGGCAAGTTCATTTTCGCCCGGGACCTGAGTGAGACGGGCTGGCTCTATCCGGTCGCCGGGGGAGAAGCGCGCAAGCTTCCCGGCTGGCTGCCTGCAGATATCTGGGTCACATGGTCGGGGGACGGGCGCTCGGCGTATGTCTATCAGGACGACAAAACGTCGGCACCGGTGTACCGGCTCGATATCGCAACGGGGAGGAGAGAACTGGTTATGACGTTCGCCCCCAGCGATCCTGCGGGAGTGACAGCGGTTCTGAACGTCCGCATGACAGCCGATGGCAAGTCGTACGCTTATTCTTTTAACCGAGAGCTGTCTGACCTCTTCCAGGTGGAAGGGGTGCGCTGAAGCTGGCTGCATCAGCACCCAGCCTGTGCGCCTACTGTAGCCGGTCCGCCAACCCCGGAATTGTCTTCACCAGATCGTTGAAGATCACCATGACGGCGAACAGCACCAGGAAGACGAATGCAGCCTGGTACACGCGTTCCTTGATGCGCAGGCTGATGTCGTGGCCCATCAGGCTCTCGATGAGAAGGAAGAAAATCACGCCTCCATCGAGGATGGGAATGGGTAACAGGTTAAAAACGCCGAGATTCAGGCTGATGCCTGAAGTGAGCGCCAGGAGGGGGGTCCAGCCTTTTTGTTGCGCCGCGTAGCCAGCCTCCTGCGCGATTCCAATGGGACCGGAAACCATTCGCGGCGAGACTTTCCCTTCCACCAACTTCTTGGCCAGTTCCAGAAGCAGCAGCGAGTATTTTCGATTTTCCTGCAGCGACAGGGTGAACGCCTGGGCAAAGGGCAAGCGCTTAACCGTTGTCTCCTCCTTGTTGAGGAATCCCAGGCGATAGCGCTGCTGTTTTGGGTCGTCGGTTTTGGAAAGCACGGGCTGCAGGTGGAAGGCCAGCGTTTGGTCGCCGCGGAGGACGGTAACGTCGACCGGCTTATCCTTGGTTTGCTGCAATTGCTCAATCATTGCCTCGATGGAGTTGAGTGGCTTGCCGTCCATGGAGACGAGACGGTCGTCTTCCTTAATTCCCGCTTTGACAGCGGGCATGTTGTCGTCCAACTGCCCAACAATGACCGGTTCTGCCGGATACCACCCTGCGGAGCCAACTTCGGATGAGGTGATCGGTTTCGGGACAATAGTTTTCTCGAGAACCTTATCCCCACGTCGAACGGTAACGGCTAGCGGTTGGTTAGGACTGATCATCACCCGAGGCTGCACCTGCTCCCAGGTGGGGTCGGTGATGCCGTCAATCTTGATGATTTGGTCGCCGGATTGAAGATCTGCTAGCGCGGCTGCGGAGTTGGCTTTCACTCCCTCGATCACCGCCGGCTTGTCCATAAACACGGGATACTCGTAGTGCACCATGTAAACGCTGGTGAGTAGGAAGATGGCGAGCAGGATGTTCATGGTGGGGCCGGCAATGGCGATCAGGAAACGGTGCCAGCGCGAGTGGTTAAGAAACTCGCCAGGATCGTCGGTGCGATCATCCATAGGGTTCTCGCCGCTCATCTTGACGTAGCCGCCCAAGGGGATCGCGGCGATGCGGTAGTCAGTTTCGCCCTTGCGAAAGCCGAGCAGACGTTTCCCGAAACCGATAGAGAACACCTCTACCCGGACGCCCAGCCACTTAGCCACCGCGTAGTGACCAAACTCATGGATCAGGATCATGAAGCCGAGTATGACGACGACGGCGAGCAGTGAAATCAGAAAGTCAGGCATAAAAGTGATACGTACTCCGCGCTTCTTTTAGATTACGAACTCAGATGACAAAACATGATTAAGACGAAAGTCATTGCCTGCGAACGTTTTACCCGCGGACTCCAGCCCCGCTCAACCTGCCCACCCACTCTTGGGCATATCGGCGAGCCTCCGAGTCAGCTCGAAGCACTTCTTCGATTGAACCCAGCCTCCCAGAATTAGATGCGGAAACGGCAGCTTCGATGACTCTGGGGATCTCATCGAACGCGATACTGCCTTCCAGAAACGCAGCCACTGCGACTTCATCGGCGGCGTTAAGCGCGACGGTCTTAGCCCCACCTGCCTCGACCGCTTCGTAAGCTAAACGGAGACAAGGAAATTTACTCATGTCCGGGGGGGAGAAGTCGAGGTGACGCAAGTTGCTGACCGGGAAGCGCATATCCGATTGAATGCGCTCGGGATAGGTTAAAGCGTACAAAATAGGCAGCCGCATATCGGTCACTGAGAACTGAGCAATTATGCTGCCATCGATAAATTCAACCATAGAGTGAATGGTCGACTGGGGATGGACAATTACTGCCACCTTCGAGGGCGGCATATGAAACAGTCTGCAAGCCTCAATCACTTCGAATCCTTTGTTCATCAAAGTCGCGGAGTCGATGGTAATGCGTTTGCCCATCTTCCACGTGGGATGATTGAGCGCTTGCTCGACCGTGATGGAACTGAACTCAGACGGTGGAGTGTTCAGGAATGGGCCTCCGGAGGCGGTCAGCCAGATGCGCTCCACCTCCTCCATCTGGCCACCACGAAGGCATTGATGGACGGCGTTATGCTCGCTGTCGATGGGCAGCAGCGGCGTACCTTGTTTCCGAGCTTCGGCGGTGATCAACTCGCCGGCCGCAACCAGGCATTCCTTATTGGCTACACCGACGGTCTTTCCCGCCTTAACCGCTTCATAGGTCGCCTCAAGCCCAGCCACGCCAACGATAGCGCTGACTACGAAGTCAACGTCAGGATGGGTTGCTACCTGCACTGTACCCGCCGCTCCATGAACCACTTCGATTTTGCCAAGGCCAGCTTGCCGGAGGCGGGCGCGCAGTACATCGGCATCTCGTTCGGAGGCGATCGAGATCACCACCGGTCGCCATCGTCGTGCCTGTTCGAACGCCGCCTCCATGTTAGCCCCTGAGGCCAGCGCGACAATTTGGAATCGCTCCGGATAGGACTCGACCACGTCCAGCGTGCTGCGGCCGATGGACCCGGTCGATCCCAGGATGGCGATGCATCTCATATGAAATAAATTTCCAGGTGGGACCCTCAAGCTGAAGTTTCCGAAAGTTCTATTTTACGCGCTTTGCTGCGTCGGCCGGGGAAACCGAAGCAAAAACTATAGCATAACACGCCAAGCCGCATAGTACCACAGCAGAGGAGCGGCAAAGAGCAAAGCATCGATGCGGTCAAGCATACCTCCGTGCCCGGGCAGGATAGTGCCCGAATCTTTTACACCCGCTCCACGCTTGAGCAACGACTCCAGAAGATCGCCAAGCTGCGCGGCAATATTGAGCACGAGGGTAAGCCCAAGGATGGGCCACATCTCAGGCTTCTCCAAGCCGAATAGCCCATCGCGCCGCTGGATCAACCCCACTCGCAACAGGAATGTACTGATTTGCAGGGCGTGGTTGAACAGAACGATACCGACGACCAAGCTTGCCGCGAGCGAAGCGGCCGCCCCCTCCCAAGTTTTTTTCGGGCTAATGCGCGGAGCCATCAGGTGACGTCCCAACGACCGGCCGACGAAATAGGCGAAGATGTCCCCGGCCCAGACGACCAAAAGAAGGTAGAGCATCAAGAACGCGCCCGCCCACTGCTGGCGGAGTTGGACCAGCATTGCCATGGGCAAACCGATGTAGGCGAAAGCGAAAGCGGAGGCCGCCGCCGCCGGGTAGGCGCCAGCCATCGGGGAGCGCCGCATTGCAATGGTCAGAAAAATAAACGGAGAAATGGCGCAGGCAAATCCCACGCCGAGGACGAACTCCAAGAGGGAAAGTTGTGGCGTTTCGCCTGTGGTACCTACGGCCAGCCACAGAAAAAATAATGCCACGAAGATGTAAGTCGGCAGGCGAATCGGATTTACACCGTAAGACTCGGTAAGCTTAAGAAATTCCTGGATCGTAATCAGCGCTGCCCCACCCGCCACTGCCGCCACTACCGCCACCGGGGCGCGCAGCACCAGCAGCATCACAATCGGAATCAGGACCACCGCGGTCGCGATGCGTTTCAGCATGCTGGGCAGCTACTTGGTAACCTTCGCTGGCGCGGAGTGGGCAGGCGAATCGCCGTGGTTCAGGCCACCGTAGCGGCGCTCGCGCTTCTGATATTCGGCAATGCCTTCGAGCAGATGCACCCCGCGGAAATCGGGCCAAAGGGTTGAAGTGACGTAAATCTCCGCGTACGCCAATTGCCAGAGCAAAAAGTTGCTCAGCCGCATCTCGCCGGAGGTGCGCACCACCAGATCGGGGTCGGGCAAGTCGCGCGTGTAAAGATGACTTCTGACTGCTTCTTCGTCAATGAGCAGATGATCGATGCCGCCATTCTGCGCAGCAGTGTCGACCATGGAGCGGAATGCGTCCACCAGTTCGCTGCGCGCGCTGTAGTTCAGCGCCAGCGTGAGCACCGTACCCGTGTTGTGACCCGTGTTCGTGCGCGCCCAAGCCATGCGCTCCTGCACATCTTCGGGAAGCTCGTGCTGCCGGCCGATATATTCCAGCCGGACGTTGTTCTTGTTGAGTGTAGGAACTTCGGCCTTGAGATAGCGGCTGAGCAAGCGCATCAGGAAGTCGACTTCGCTCTTCGGCCGCTTCTTCCAGTTTTCTTCCGAGAAGGCATAAAGGGTCAACGCCTGAATGCCGATGCGGGCAGCCGTCTCTACGGTTGAACGCACCGCCGTCACTCCGGCACGATGTCCGGCCGCGCGCGGCATGTGGCGCCGTTTCGCCCAGCGCCCGTTGCCATCCATGATGATCGCGATGTGTCGTGGGAGCCGCTCTGGATCAAGCTGCCGGTAAACTTCGCTTTCCTTGCGATCCAGATCGGCGGGAATTCTTGCCTGCAAGGCCTATCCCCTTCCGAATGACGAAGCTAACACAGCTGGGAAGGGGGTTGCAATGTGGGGGTCGAGGCTTGTGGGGCGCTCGCGCTCTTGCCGGCGAAGTGCCGGAGCTTAACGCGCGTGCCGATTCTTGGGACGATTCCGTCGAATTTCTTTTCTGCCTGGCCAAATTCTTCTTTTGACATGCGCTGTCTCGCCTCATCCCGCGGTTGGGCAGAAGAATCGACTAGCGTGTCCATTGCCGATTTCGATTTTGCCGCGGATTTGTCATTACTAAGTAAGTATAGTTACCGTGCCGGCAAAACCCATACCTTCGGGCATCCGACAGTGATGCTCCTTCGGGTTCCTGATGGCGCCGGCATTTGCCGGCGAGGGCGCCCGCGCGACACCTGCCTAGCCGCACCAGTTACTTCGCTTCTTCAGGCACGATTTGCAACTCCAGCTTCTCGGTATATCGCAACACCGTCAGCGAGCAGCTTACGCCTACGCGAACATCGGTGAGCACGCGGTGCAGATCGTCTACCCCCGCGACGGGATGGCCTTCCAGCGCGACGATCACATCGCCTTCGCGCACGCCGGCGCGTTTTGCCGGACTTTTCTCCTCCGCCGACAATACGACTACGCCTGTCTCTTTGGGCAAATCATAGAAGCGAACGACTCGGCGATGCACCGGGACGGTTTGCGCCGAGACGCCGATGTAGCTGCGGCGGATGCGTCCGTCGCGCAGTAAGCGGCTGGCCACGAACTTCGCGGTATTAATCCCGATGGCGAAGCATATTCCCTGCGCCGGCAAAATGGTCGCCGTGTTCACCCCCACGACTCGCCCGACGGAATCCACCAGTGGGCCGCCGGAGTTGCCGGGATTGAGCGCGGCGTCTGTTTGCACGACATCATCAATCAGCCGGCCAGAATAGGATCGCAGCGAACGCCCCAGCGCGCTCACCACGCCCGCAGTCACTGTGGATTGAAATCCGTAGGGATTGCCGATGGCAACCACCAGTTGTCCCACACGAAGCTGCTGCGAATCGCCGAGGGCTGCGGCGGTGAGACCGGGTTCGTCTAGGCGCTCGTTGTCTATGCGTATGACCGCAAGGTCGCTCGCTGGATCGTCCCCGATCGCAGTTGCGGGCATGCGGCGTCCGTCTGCCAGGGTCACGTCAATGCGACGCGCGTCGTGCACGACATGGCTGTTAGTAAGGATCAGGCCATCGGGAGTGAAGACGAAGCCCGAGCCTCCACCGCGCCGTTCGCGCGGTTCTCCCGATCGCGTAGGAGCAGACGCCTGATGCATCTCAATATTCACCACCGCCGGACTGACTCGGTCCACCGCCCCGGCGACCGCACGAGAGTAGGCATCGAGCAAGGCATTGTCGCCGGATGGAAAATTCTCTATTGGGGACGAATCTCGCTGCGACTCGTCTTTCCATCCATTGGCTTCAGATTGATTCAGAGATGCAGGACAGACAGATCGAGCATCAACATTTCCAGCTTCCAGGTTCATAATGCATAGATGTCTGTCAATGTATCAGGGATTCACGTGCCTAGAATTTCGGACTCGCTGCTTAGTTCCTTCCCGTCCTCGCTGGTTGTGCGATTAGCACCGGCATTTTTCCCGCAACGTTTGATCCTCAACGGTGGCGAATCAGATCCTCGGTGCTGGGCTGGCTCGCTCGACAGGCCCCGTCTGTCATCGGTGCTGGATATGATTCGGAAGAGACTTGTGCTTTGTCTTGACGTTCGTGCTTGGCCTCGCTCTTCGAGAATATCTTGGCTGTAATCAACATCGCCGTAAATGTCATGCTCAATAATGCGAATTGTCGCCATCCGTTCAGCATCGATGCATTGCCCATCAGCGTGAGACCCGCGAAGCAAAACAGCAGGTGTACGCAAAAAACTTGCAGGGAAGACTGTCCCAATAACACGAGAGGCCGTACCGCCGCCCGCTTGGTTACCTGTTGCGAGACGATCAGCAACGCCGCCACGGACGCGAAATCGAGTAGCCGCAACGGCCCAAGGTGCCACTTATCAAAGAGATCCTCAAACGCTCCCAGTTCTAAACCATGCACGACTTTCCGCCGAATGATGAAACAAAATACAGCGATGACCGCCGCTGGAACAACCGCCCACCTCGCCCATGTTTCAATGGGCAAGTTTCCCTGGGCCCAGCGCACACCGAGCCACACCCCCACAAACCAAAGAAGTTGCCATGCCCAAAGATCGAACGCCCCCATCTCGTTCAGCGGAATCCGCGTGGGAATGAATCGCATCATGAAGTTGTGTTCGGCGCTGCGGAAGCCGAATTGTGCGAGCGCCCAGAAGGCGAAGGCTGTCCACAAGATCGGTTTCCAGCCGACTCTCCGCGCCAACGGGATTGCAATCGACGTGAACAACAAGAAGATGATGTACATGGGGAGGATATCGAGCAACGGTGGCCGATAGATGAGGAGAGCAGCTTCCGTGACCGCTCGCTTAGCGCCCGCCAGGAAATAGAAATCCAGAAGGTTGTGGAGTCCTGGCCGGTTGCCGTGGGATGCAATGGGCACCGCAACTAGAAACGCGAAAGCAAGCAAAAGCGCGTGGTAACCATATAAGCGCAGCGTGCGCCCCCACAACTTTCGCGTCATCGCGCGATAGCCGTCGTGCTCCGCCAGGCGGAAGTAAATCCGTCCGGTAAACAGTGCCGAAAGGAAAATGAAGCCCTCCGCCGCTCCCACGAAACCAAAAGGCTGATTTACCCAGGCACTTGCCGCGGTAGGCAAATGCGTTAGCGCGATCCAGACGAGCATCAGGCCTCGCATCGCGTCAAGCTCGAGCCGGCGTCCCGTAGCCATATCCTTTAGACGCCACCGGAGGGTCAACCGTCACTCAGATTCGACGCTCGAATAAAAACTACGAAACTTTACGCAGAAAATTCCGTGTTAGAGTTTAACGTCGGGGAGGGACCTGTGGCTGTTTTTTCGAAAGGAATGGTTGCCTTTCTTTTCCTTTACTTGCTCATTACGGCTCCGGATCCCGGGAAAAAATACGAGACCGGGTTCCTCAACCGCACGATTACCCTCCAGGGCGTTCATTACAAATATCAGGTCTTTGTTCCCGGGGACTGGACGCCTCACCAAAAATGGCCGGTCATACTTTTTCTGCATGGCGCCGGAGAGCGTGGTAACGACGGCTTGCTGCAAACCGATGTGGGCATCGGCACGGCCATTCGTACCAGCCCTAGTGCGATTCCGGCAATCGTAATCATGCCGCAATGTCCGAAAAATCTTTGGTGGATGCTGCCGGCCACAGACGACCTGGCCATGGCCACGTTGAAAGAAGGGACGAAGGAATTCCACGGAGACGTTCAGCACACCTATCTTACCGGGATATCGATGGGAGGTTTTGGCGCGTGGCATTTGGCGGAGAAATATCCCGGCCGCTTTGCAGCCCTGGTGGTAATTTGCGGTGGTATTCGCCCGCCCGCACACGCACGACATGCCGTCCCTGACCTGGCGAAATTGACGCCACCAGACTTGCCCGAGAGCTACTCGGCCGCGGCCGTGCGGGTCGGCAAAACGCCGGTCTGGATTTTTCACGGAGCCGCCGACGATATTGTTCCGGTCACCGAATCGCAACGGATGGGCGCCGCAATGAAGCAAATCGGCGCCGAAGTCCGCTACACCGAATATCCAAGCGTCGGGCACGACAGTTGGGACAGAGCCTACGATGAACCCAAGCTATTTCCCTGGCTTTTCTCCAAGTCTCTGGTCGTACCGCCAAAATAGCGGAATGAACCGTTTGGTCGGCAGCCGCTACCGGTCAGGCTCGAGAAAAAAGCCGGGACCAAAGGGTGGTCCCGGCGTTGAGTTGGCTGGTTGCCCGGATAAAAATGGTTACCCAGATCCTTCGAACGGAAAGCCCCCGGCCTCAGGATGACAGATCTTGCAATGACAAATCCTTACGCGGTTCGTCGCGGCCGAATCGTCAAATCCCGCACCTGGGTCAGGATGCTCGACATCTGCATTCCGTTCAGTTGCGAAACGAAGGGCAGAATCTCGGCGATGAACTGGTCTTTCATCAGTTCGCTGATTTCGTCCTGGCGGTTCTTTTCTCCTCCACTGAGCAATTCCGGCACGGTCACCTCCAGCGCTCGCGCCAGCCGCTCCAGGGAAAACAGCGTGGGCGTGGCTTTCTCGTTTTCAATTTTTGAAACGTAGGTTCGCGGCACGGACATCCGTCCCGCCAGTTGGCGCTGGCTTAATCCACTTCGCAGTCGCAGCGAGCGGATCGAGGTTGCCAGGTTGAGGTGTCCACGTCCCATTCCGGGTATGGGCATCATTACGGGCGGCGTCATCACCACCGGCTCGGGTTCGGGTTCCTCGTCCAGGGACGAATGGCAGCGTCGGCAGTTGCTGTTGACCGTACGGAATTGAACCAGCAGGCAGTGATCGCAACGGACGACTTCCCTAGAATCTACTGGGGCAAGAGTCGTGGCCATCGGGTTGTGGGAGTGCCAGAGCGGGCTACTCCTTAACTTGAACAATCGAACCTAACAAAGGGGGAAGAGGTTCGGACTGCAGAGCCAATTTGCGGTACAAGGCCTGTGGATGTCAAGGTTAAAATGTACGCAGACGCGAATGTTGCTGGTGAATACCCGAAGCACACAGCGAAATCCTGCGGTAGACAAGGCAAAAGCAATGATCGATCGTGAGGCGGCATGGTGTTTACTAACTGAGTTCACTCAGTCGGAAAGTCTGCGCAAGCACGCTCTGTCGGTGGAGGCCTGCATGCGGGCGTGCTCCCATAAATTTGCGGACGGTTCGGAGAGTTCGAAGGCTTCTGATCTCGGGTTGCCGGAAGAAGAATTGTGGGGGATCGTCGGACTTATTCATGATTTTGATTATGAGAAATATCCCAGCCTGGAAGATCATCCCTACAAGGGGAATGAAATTCTGAAGCAGCGGGGATGGCCTGAGGTCATTAGCCGGGCGGTTATGTCGCACGCCGAATACACCGGCGTCACGCGCGACACGCCCGTGGAAAAAGCTTTGTTCGCCTGCGACGAATTGGCCGGATTTATAACCGCCGTGGCCCTCATCAAGCCCGGCAGGTCGCTGGCCGAAGTTGACGCGAAGTCAGTACGAAAGCGGATGAAAGACAAAGCCTTCGCCCGAAAAGTGAATCGCGACGACATCGTCAATGGCGCCGCCGCCCTGGGCGTGGATCTGGACGAGCACATCGCTTTCTGCATCGCAGCACTGCAAAAGATTGCCGACAAGTTGGGATTGGACGGGAGCGCAGCGAAGACAGCATAAGTCGATTCACCGAATTCTGTAGGGCTTGCTCGCCCCGAGATGCCGTCCTAGTCCGATCCGCCAGTCATTGGTCCGATGGTTTGTGGTGTCAATCCCTGAAAGCTTGAGGTACGTCCCAGTCCCGCTATCCGAAGTCGGGACCGCGTGTCTACTGTATTGGACCGCGAGGCCATCCGTCGGTGCTACCGCACGGTTAGCCCTGATTCCAAATCCCAGGAGGTAGCTCGATGCAGCCCAGCATGCTGACCCGTTCTGTATTCGTTCTCACTCTTGCGTTGAGCCTTACCGCTGGGATCGCCGGTAACCAGGCAAAGGGTGGTGCGGCGTCCACGGATGCATGGGATGCGGCGAAGATTCCCATCATTACGGCGTCAGACGAAGCGAGAAAGGAATTTCTGCAGGGCCGCGATCTTTCCGACCGGCTTCTAGGTCAGGAATCGCTCGAACACTTTGATAGAGCGATCGCGCTCGATCCGGATTTCGCCTCGGCAGAATTGGCGCGAGCCAACAGTTCGGCGACGGCCAAGGATTTCTTCGACCACCTGAAGAAAGCCGTCAGCCTCGCCGACAAAGCTTCTGACGGAGAGAAATTGCTGATTCTCGCCAACGAAGCCGGAGCCAATGGCGACAGCGAGAAACAGAAGAACTACCTGGAGAAATTGGTCGCCAACTATCCGCATGACGAGCGCGCCCAGTACAACCTGGGCACATATTATTTTGCCCAGCAGGAGTTGGACGAAGCCATCGAACACTACAAAAAAGCGACCGCAATCGCTCCCAATTATTCCCCCACCTACAATATCCTCGGCTACGCTTACCGGCAGCAGGGCAACTTTGCCAGCGCCGAACAGGCATTCAAGAAGTACGTCGAGCTGATGCCCAACGATCCGAATCCCTACGATTCCTACGCGGAGTTGCTGCTGAAGATGGGGCGGTATGAAGATTCGCAGGCGCAGTATCGCAAAGCGCTTGCGGTCGATCCTCATTTCCAGCCCTCGCACTTCGGGCTTGCGGCAGCGCTGCTGTATGCGGGTAAGCCCGACGACGCGCAAGCCGAGTTGCAGAAGATGTCGGACCAGGCGCGCAATGACGGCGAACTGCGCACCGCTTACTTCGGAATGGCCGTCATCGCCTCGGATGATGGCAAGTTCGCAAATGCTCTCCAGGCCATGGATAAGGAATACGCCGTAGCGCAAAAGACCAATGACGTCGCGTCCATGGCAGCCGATCTGCAAGCTGAGGGCAACATTCTCTCCGAGATTCCCCGCTATGACGAAGCGCAACGAAAGTTCGATCGCTCGTTCCAGATGATTCAGGCGTCGACCCAGTCGCAGGAGATTAAGGACAATGCGAAACTCCTGCACGACTTCAACCTAGCTGCGATTGCCCTCGGGAAGAAGGATTTTGCCGCGGCGAACAACCACGCCGAGGAATTTCGCAAAGGAGCAGAGCTCAGGAAGAATTCGGCGCAAATAAAACAATCCCACGAATTGAGGGGCAGGATCGCTTTAGGGGAGAAAGATTATGCCAAAGCCATTGCCGAGCTTGAGCAAGCCAACCTTCAGGATCCTCGCAACCTTTATCGTTTGAGCCAAGCGTACCAAGCTAAAGGCGATGACACCAAAGGCCAGGACTATCTCACGAAGGCTGCATACTTCAATTCACTGCCCGCGCTAAATTATGCTTTCGTGCGGCTGAAGGCACAAAAGCTGGCGGCAGAGAAGAAAGCTTGAGCCGCAGGCGGGGTTAGTCCTCGACAATGAGCTTACCCTTCATCTTGCTGTGATGGATTCCGCAGACCTTGGCGCACTTGAATTCGTAGGTGCCCGGCTGTTGCGCAACAAAGTCGAGAATTTGATCCTGATCTTTCTCCACCTTGCCATTGTCGTCGGGTTTGTCGAAGATCAATCCGGGGCTAGATTTCTCGTTGCTGCCCTCTGGAGTGAGACTCAGCTTGATGCCGTGAGTTTCGTCGACGGAATGGACCTTCAACTCGACCCTGGTTCCTTTTTTCACGTGGATCTCGGCTGGGTCGAACTCGTATTTCTTCGCGGACACTTCAATCACCTTGGTCGAGCCATTGCTATTCGAATCCGGCGTTTGTGCGCGAATCCCAAAATTTACTCCCCATAAGGTGATCGCCGCAAAAAAAACGATTTGTCTTCGCATGCAAAATCCTCAGCAGTGGTTCATCCACAGTACCGATGTCGGGCTCAACCAATTGTCAGGCGGCGGTCAACAATTTGTAAAATTGACGATTTTGTACGATGGATGGGCGACTTCAGTTTCTACCTCACCGACTCCGCCAGCTTTCCCGCGGCGATCAACTCCGCGATCCGGCGCAGGCCGCCGGTGGTCCCACTTCGACGTGCGGTTCAATGAAGCGATGTAGTCGCGCAGGGAGGTAGGCGTTTTGGGTAGAAGACCCATATGCCCTTGAGCTTCTTGCCCTGGTCGTCCAGCACCTGTAGATCCCATGCATGGTTGTCGTCCGCCCCGGCTGGAGTCTCTACATTCAACACGTAGAAGTTTTTCATGGAGTCGTAAATGCCGCTGACAAGCTTGTTGAACTCTTGACCTTTTGTGAGCGTGGCGTCGTCCGCCGTCACCGCAATCCCTCCGCTTTTCTTCACCAGATCCTCCACGTCGACGTGACCTTCTTGTCCCTGTTCGGTGGGGAAATATCGATCATAGAGGTCAAACCAGAAGAGTCGAATTCCCCTGGACAGCAGCAGGCGCTCGACGTCTCCCCGATTTAGCTTGCTCCGATTGTCTCCGCCATCCGTGAACACGTAGATTGCATCGCCCGGCAGCGGCTTCTGAAACAAGCCTGCCGCAAATGCCATGGAGTCGTACAAAGAGGTGTGTCCTTTTCCGTCCGGCGGTTTTGTGATGCGCTCAATAATATCGTGAATATCGTGTGACGAACTGCCGACGTTTAGAGTTTCTATGATGTGATCAGAGAAGGTTACCAACCCTATTCGCAGCGGGGCCGACGCATTAACCACAAAATGATTGGCTGCGGACCTCACCAAATCCCACTCGGGATTCATGCTGGCGCTAAGGTCGAGTAGAAGAACCACCCGGGATCCAGAGACCACTATATTGCTCGCAAGTACGCGCATCGGTTGGCGCCCGAGTGTCGCCCGGAAGGATGCTGGCTGCAGGCCTGTCATCAGTTCGCCCTTGCTGTCCCGAACGTTAACCGTCACATCGCGCGTTTGGCAGGCGTTGGTCTCCTGTGCCAAACTGGAGGAACACGAGACGCAAAAAATCAGCGCTACAAGCGAGAACCGCTTCATCCCGACACCTCTCGGAACCGTCAATACTCACAACCCGGACTCGATCCCGTCGACTCCTACGAAGTAATCACCCCCGCCAGCTTCCCCCTCGCGATCAACTCCGCGAGCCGCGCGAAGTCTTTGTACATGACGCGGTCGTTTTCCATTGTGGGGCATACCGAGCGGATCGCGGCATGGGCTGCTTGTCCGCGCTTTGAGGTTTTCAGCGGAGCCAGGAAATCGATCGCTTGCGCCACCGCCATGGCTTCAATCGCCAGCACGTTGCGCGTATTTTCGACAACGCGCTTCAGTTTGCTGGCTGCCGTCATGCCCATGGAGACATAGTCTTCCTTGTTGCCCGAGGTGGTGATCGAATCCACTGACGCCGGATGCGCCAACACTTTGTTTTCGCTGACCAACGCCGCAGCCGTGACCTGCGCCATCATAAAACCGGAATTCAGACCTGCATCCTGCGCCAGAAACGGCGGCAAGCCCTCGCTGAGCGCGGGATTTACCAAGCGCTCGATCCTCCGTTCGCTAATGCCGGCCAGCGCGCTGAGAGCGATGGCAAGAAAATCCAAAGCGAAGGCGAGCGGCTCCCCGTGAAAATTTCCACCCGAGATCACATCGCCCTGAGAATGATCGGCGTCGGTGATGAAGACCAGAGGGTTATCCACGGCGGAGTTCGCCTCGGTTTCAAACACCTGGCGGCAGTGTGCCAGCGTGTCGCGCACCGCGCCGTGTACCTGGGGGATACAGCGCAGAGAATAGGCATCCTGCACGCGGCCGCATTCGCGGTGCGATTCGCGAATCTGGCTGCCTTCGAGCATCTTGCGGAGATTCGCTGCCGTTTGGATTTGTCCGCTGTGCGGCCGCACCTTGTGAATGCGCTCGTCGAAAGCAGCGTCAGTGCCCTTCAGGGCGTCGCAACACAGGCCACCTAAGACGTCGGCGGAATCGACCAGAGTCTCCGCCGCTAGCAGCGCTAGAGTGCCTACCGCCAGCATGGCCTGGGTTCCGTTGATGAGCGAGATGGATTCCTTGGCTTCGAGCACCAGCGGCTTGATCTGTGCCTGCTTGAGTGCGTCACCGCTGGGAATCAGTGCGCCTGATGAGTCGAAGCATTCGCCCTCGCCGATCAAGGCCAGGGCAAGATGCGCCAGTGGAGCTAAGTCGCCGCTTGCGCCCACGCTGCCCTGCGACGGAACGAAGGGTGTGACACCCCTGTTCAACATTTCGCAGAGCGTGTCGATGACGATGCCACGAACGCCGGAGTAGCCCTTCGCGAGAGAATTGGCACGCAAAAGCATCATGGCGCGGGTTTCCGCCACCGCCAGCGCCTGGCCGACTCCGGCGGCGTGCGACCGTACAAGGTTAACTTGCAGTTCGCGAATCTGTTCGCCGACAATGCGTACATCACTGAGCTTGCCCACGCCGGTTGTGATGGCGTAAGCCAATTGGTTGCCGGCGACGATCTCGTCGACCACCGCGCGTGCCTGATCCACAGCTCCGCGCGCTTCGGCTGACAAGAGGACGGGGCGTCGTTCGGCGGCGACTTCGCGCACCGCCTCCAGAGTGAGATCGTTACCGCTGAGGTGAAGCGCGTTCAAATCATTTCCTGCTTTCCGCTCTCGTTTCCGGTGACCGGCTGATGTTTTCCCAATACCGCGCGAAAGACGGTCAAATATTTTTCCGGCAGGGCGGCGATCTTCATGTCCGCATCCGTGACGATATGGGTGGTCTCTCCCTCCGCCAACAGAGTGCCGTCATCGGCGCGCCGCAGTTCATAACCAAAATGGACGACTGTGTCGCGTACATTGAGCAACTCGGTGCGCACCAGAACTTCCTCGTCATAGCGGGCCGGGGCGCGATAGCGGCATTTGGCCTCAGTGACGGCGATGAAGCGATTGTCCTGCTTTTCCATGTCACGATAGGAGAAGCCCAACTGCCGAAACAACTCGACCCGCCCTACTTCGAACCAGACGAAATGGTTGGAATGGTAAACCACACCCATTTGATCGGTCTCCGCATAGCGCGCGCGCAGGCGGGTCTCATTGACCGCACATGGGTGGCGCGAATTCATTTCCCACTCCACACCGGTTTGCGCTTTTCGAAGAAGGATGCCATGCCTTCGCGGAAGTCAGCGGTGTTTCGGATCGCGGCATTCTCGCGGACGGCCGCTTCCATCTGCGCATCCCGTTCGGTGCGTCCATGCTCGCTGAGCAGCCGTTTGGTGGCTCGCAATGAAGTGGGACTATTCTGCAACAGGAGCGCGGCCAATTCTCGGGCCCGTGCCACCAAATTTTCTGGCGCCACGATTTCGTTGATCAATCCCATGCGCGCAGCTTCTTCCGCACTAAAAATCCTTCCCGTCAGCAAAAGATCGCGCGCCTGCTTTTCTCCCACTTGACGCAGCAGGAAAGTGGAAACAATGGCGGGAACAAAACCAATGCGAACTTCGGTGTAGCCAAACTTGGCTTCGGGCACGGCCAGGGTGAAATCGCACAGCAGCGCGAGCCCGGTGCCGCCCGCGATAGCTGCTCCGTTTACCGCCGCGATTGTGACCTTGGGAAATGCGTAGAGCGAGCGGAACAGGCGCACCATTGTCTCTGAATCTTTCAGGGTCTGCTCGGGAGAAAGGCCAATCAGCGCTTGCAAATTGTCCAAGTCCATGCCGGAGCAAAAGGCTTTGCCCGCGCCGGTCAGGATAAGGATCACCGCGTCGGAGGTTTCCACTTCCTTTAGCGCGAGCAACAGGTCGTCAATCAATTCGAAGTTGATGGCGTTCCGCTTTTCCGGACGGTTCAGTGTGATCGTGGTGATGCCGGAATCGTATGCGAGTTGGATGGTTTTGTAATTCATGTTGGGGAATGACTAGTCGTCGCTTACCGAATTCGTATACCTCGCTCCCATCTCGGCAGTCGCGCGCAGCAACGCGTCCAGAGATTTCAGAGGCGGCAACTCGGCACCACGGTCCTTCAGCGCTTCAATCACTCTCTCGGTCGCGATGTTGCCGACCAGGGCATCTTGCGCGAACGGGCAACCACCCAGTCCACCGATGGCAGAATCAAAGCGGCGGCAGCCTGCGTCGTAGGCCGCGAAGATTTTTGCCGCGACCTGCTCGGGACGGCTGTGCAGGTGTACGCCGATCTGAAGATAGTCGTATTTCTCCATCACCCTGCCCACCAGTTCACCAATCTGTTCCGGGGTGGCCATGCCGACCGTATCGGCCAGGGAAATCATGCGCAGGTTGTCGACTTCCATTAACGAAATGGCTTCGATCACTTCATCCACATTCCACAAGTCGCCGTATGGATTACCAAATGCCATCGAGATGTAGACGACCACATCCAGCGCGGCATCGTCGGCTTTTTTCTGAATCTTCTCGAGTTCTTCGAGTGCGTCTTCGGCTGATTGATTCTGATTCTTGCGTAAAAAAGTTTCTGAGATCGAATAGGGAAATCCCAGTGTGCGGATCGCATGCGTGGCAATGGCGCGCTGCGCGCCTTTTTCATTCACCACAATGCCGATGATCTCCACGTCGTCGGGTGGATCGAGTTCCTTCAACACTTCTTCCGAATCCGCCATCTGAGGAACGGCCTTAGGCGAGACGAAGGAGGCCGCATCGATGTGCTTGAAACCCGCGCTGATCAATGCCTGCAGGTAGGCCCGCTTGATGTCAGACGGAATCTGTCCCTTTAGCCCCTGCCAGGCATCGCGCGGACATTCAATCAGTTTGACGGTATCAGACATATGCAATTGGCCGATTGAGTCATCGGGCGATTGGGCGATTCGATCATCTGCTCATTTTTCGATTCCAATAACGCAATGACCCGATTGCTCAATGATTCAATCTTCTACGTTTGCAGCACCCCTACCTTGAACTCCGCCACGTCCGGATTTAGCGCCGCGGCTTCGAGGGCCTGCGTGATGGCGTCGCGCGTCTCAAGGGGATCTATAATCTTGTCAATCCACAATCGGGCTGCGCCGTAGCGCGGGTCGGTCTGCTCGTCGTAGCTTTGCTTCACCGATTCGTAAAGTTCCTTCTTATCTTCCTCGCTCAGTTTCTTGCCGCTGCGTTCCAGTTGCTTCAGTTTGATCTCGACTAAAGTTCCCGCCGCCGAATCGCCGCTCATCACGGCATAGCGGGCCGTTGGCCAGGCGAAAACGAAGCGCGGATCGAATGCCTTGCCGCACATGGCGTAGTGCCCCGCCCCGAAAGATCCGCCCACGATCACGGTAATCTTCGGTACGACCGAATTCGATACGGCGTTAACCATCTTCGCACCAGCTTTGATGATGCCACTCCACTCTGCGTCGCGGCCCACCATGAACCCGTTCACGTCGTGAAAGAAAACCAGAGGAATTAAATTTTGGTTGCAGTCCATGATGAAGCGCGCGGCCTTCTCCGCCGATTCCGTATAGATCACTCCGCCAAATTCAGTCCGCTTGTGGCCCTCGTGGTCCGTGGCTTGCGCGTGCAACTTCTGATTGGCGACGATGCCCACGGCAAATCCTCCAATACGTCCGTAACCGCAGACGAGAGTCTTGCCGTATTCGGGCTTGTACTCGTCGAAGCGGCTGCCATCGAGCACTCGCGCTAAGACCTCCTTCATGTCGTAGGGTCGCGCGGAAGAAGAATCATAGATGCCGTAAATTTCTTCCGCCGCCAGCGCGGGTTCGACGGGCTTCTTACGGTCCCATGGCGATTGCCGCCGGTATCCCCACTTTTCGATGATCGAGCGAATGCGGGCCAGGCAGGTTGGATCGTCCGGTTCGCGGAAATCCACGGTGCCACTGATGCTGGCGTGCATGGCGGCGCCGCCCAAATCTTCCGCGGAAACCTTCTGCCCAATTGCCGCCTGCACTAGGGCTGGCCCAGCTAGAAACAAACCACTGCCATCAGTCATGAGGACGTGATCGCACATGACCGGAAGGTATCCGCCACCGGCCACGCACATGCCCATGATGGCTGCGATCTGCGGAATTCCCAGAGCCGACATCACGGCGTTGTTGCGGAAGACGCGACCGAAGTCGTCAGTATCGGGAAAAACATCTTCCTGCAAAGGCAGAAACACGCCCGCCGAATCCACCAGATAGATCGTGGGGATACGGTTCTCGATGGCGATATTCTGGGCGCGGATCACCTTCTTCGACGTCATGGGGAAAAATGCACCAGCTTTCACCGTGGCATCGTTCGCGATAATCATTACCATGCGCGTCTGTACACGGGCGATGCCCGTGATTACGCCTGCGGCCGCGGCGCCTCCCCACTCTCCGTACATACCGTGGGCCGCGTAGAGCCCCAGCTCGAAGAAACTTCCTGGATCAATCAGCAATTCGATGCGCTGGCGCGCGGTCAGGCGCCCCTTGGCATGTTGATTTTCGATCGCCTTGGCGCCACCGCCTTCGCAAATCTTTTCGCCTTCATTGCGCACCTGCGACATGAGATCGGCCAGAAAGCGCATGTTGGCCTCAAACCGCGCCGAGGTGGGGTCGACTTTCGTGTTCAGAATGCCGGAGGCCTGCGATATAGGAAGCACGGGAGTTTCACTTCGATCGGACATGGGTAAATAGAGTGGACTGTTTACGGTATAACACTCCGACGGAAGGGCGCAACGTAGGGTATATACACCTGTAAGTGCTCCAAGATAATGTCACCCCGTAACTGCAACGAGATTCTGTCACCCTCACAGGATGGTGACGATGAGTCAGAAAGAGCTTCAGCGAGCGGAAGTGATTGAGAATGCAGCAGGCGGGAGGCTGAGCGTACGCGAAGCCTCTCGTTTGCTGCAGCGCAGTGAACGGCAGGTGCAGCGTCTCAAGCGCTGGTATCAGCCCGACTCCATCGCCTGGGCGCAGCACGGCAATCGCGTCGCCGGGCGACGCGGGTTACCCGATACGCGGAAGATCACGGAGTCAGGATCTTTTATCTACCCACCCGGCCAGCCGGCAGCCGTCTTCCTCCAATAGGAATGTTCCTGCTCCGAAGCATTCTCCGAAGATACGATGCGACTCGTGATCACGGGCAGCGCGTGAAATCCATTGCTTTCCCACCTGATACTGCGCCGCGGTGAACCATTTCTGGGGCAGCACTTCGACCAGCCCAGCCTGCAAATAGAGCACAAAAAGCGCGAACGCCGGATCGTCATCCGACATCGCCTTGTAGCTGGTGGGCACGATCAACTCGTCGACTGCGGCTAGTTCCGGTGGGACATCAATCTTGTGCATGCCCGGAGCGAGACAAAGAGGCAGTTCGAAGTCCGCGGTCGGGGGCGTCTTGGAGTAGATGCGATCGGAAGACTGCTTGAACCATCCTGCAACTTCCGCAAGATCAAAAACCTGAAGTTGGTCCGGATCGAAGCCGGCGAAACGAATATTGCGTCCCTCGGGACACCAAATTCCGAAACAGCCAGTGGAACCGACAAACGGGCGGCAGTATGTGTTTAGCGCCAATCGAGGCTTATCCGGTTCCTGCTCCAGCGACAACGAAACCACATAGCCCACCGGACCTTCGTCGCCGTGATGCGTCCAAATAAATCGTTGCCCGGATGCGGAATGGAACGCCGGGAAGGTTTGCCAATACCAGGGCGCAGGACCAATCGTATGGTCAAGTTGTTGCCGGATGCTGGTCAGGTTTGAAGTCGACATAAGAATACGCCGCGATTTCGATAAGCTGGGTTAAGCAGGGTCAAGTACCACCGTCACGGCTGCTTGGCTGAAAAAAGTTGCGGCGAATACAACAAGGGGATCCGCTCTTAAGTGCTCTCAAGGTGTAACACCAACAACTTTCACATTCGCACGAATGAACTTCACGATGTTATCCATCGCCGTGCCCGGCTGGAAGATGGCAGCTACTCCGAGTTTTTTCAGCGCATCGATATCCTGATCAGGAATGATCCCGCCCACCAGCACCAGAACATCGTCCATTTTGTTGTGCCGGAGCAAGTCCATCACGCGCGGCACGATGGCATTGTGAGCGCCGGAGAGAATCGATAGCCCGATGACCTGCACATCTTCCTGCAGGGCTGCACTCACTATCATCTCCGGCGTCTGCCGCAGCCCGGTATAGATCACCTCCATGCCTGCATCGCGCAACGCGCGGGCAATTACTTTGGCGCCGCGATCGTGACCGTCGAGTCCTGGTTTGGCCACGAGCACGCGAATCTTGAGGTCAGCCATTAATTCATTTAACCACAGAGGCTGCCGGGGAGCACAGCACCCGGTTCGTTTCCGCTCTTAATGGGTCAAAGAGTTTTCACATCCATGCTCTGCCACAGATACCAGCAAGCGACGCTGCGGTAAGGCTCCCAGCACTTGGCAATCTTTTCCATCTGCTCTGGGCTCGGGAGTTCGATCTTTCGCTTCGACGCTTTCTTAGCCACCACCCGCATCTTTCCAGTAGCGGATTTCTTTATTTTCTTCGCCCGCTGCACTTCGAGATAGTGTTTGTACATCGCCATGCGTACTCCGAAATCGCCTGTTGGCAGCACATTCTCGCGCTTCAGAGTGAACATGAGGAACATCTGAGCGGTCCATACCCCGATACCTTTGACCTGCGTCAGATGCTCGATCACTTCGGCATCCGGTAACTCCGCGAGCCGGATAAAGTCGAGTAGGCCGGCAGCGGTTTTCGCTGCGAGATCTTTGAGATACGCGGATTTTTGTTTGGACAATCCCACGCTGCGCATTTGGTTGTCACTAAGTTTGAGGATGCTCTCAGGTGTCAGCGGCTCTCCGGCGAGTGCCGCAAACCGCTGGAAGATAGTCACGGCGGCCTTGCCGTTCAATTGCTGGTACACGATTGCTTCGGCCAGGCTGTGAAATTCGGGGGGGCCAAATTGCATGCGGCACGGCCCAATGCGCTCAATAATTGCGCGCATGACCGGATCGGATTTCTTAAGATGGATGACGGCTCTTCGCATGAGTCTACAGACTTACCACAAAACTATATTCGAGGCGAATAAAAAACGAATTATCTAGTGGCGCCAAATCCGGATAAGTTAGGGGGGTAGCCTGATCTATACCCGCGTGCCTCATCCTGAAGATTTCTGCTAGTGTCCTTTAGCTTTGTTCGCCGGAAGCTGGAATCCGATACGCTTGCGCGGCGGATCCTCTGGCGTCATCAACTCCTTGATCGCCTCGATCAAGTCCTGAATCGTGGAATCGTGCGTGTCCAGGCGGCCCTCTAGTTCGTCGATCTTTCCAGCCAGTTTGCGGTTCGTGGCCACCATCTCCCGCAACCGCACAAAAGCGCGCACTACAAAGACACTCATCTCTACGGCCCGCTCAGAATTAAGCACGGTTGCGGCCATGATCGCGCCGTGTTCCGTGAACGCATAGGGCGAATATCGGCGTCCGCCGCGGCTTTTCTTTGAGGTCACAATTTGTGACCTCAAACCTTCGTGTTCTTTCGCCGTGAGCCGAAAGACGAAATCTGCAGGAAAGCGCTCCCGGTTGCGTTTGATCTGCTGATTGAGAACCTTTACCGGCACGCCATAAAGTTCAGCAATGTCGGCGTCGAGGATGACCCTCTGTTGCCGAAGAAACAAGATGCGCGATTCTACGGGAAAGGCCGAGCCTGTGCGGGGTTTCGGCATCCTCAGAACGATTGTTTTTTTGGATTTCTTCATTTGAGGTCACAAATTGTGACCTCAATCATAGCCCAGCAGAGGTGTAACCATCTTGCCGGTAACGACGCAAATCTAGTCCTTTTCCCATTCTGCGGCCAGTCGCGATGGCCACTTCTATGGCTCACGTGATACTCACTTCAGTGTAAGTGCCATAGACTTCGCGCAGCGCCTGGCAAATCTCACCCACGGTGGCGTAGGCGCGCACTGCCTCCACGATATAGGGCATGGTATTCGCAGGAGAAATGCCTCCATTCGCGTCCGCTGTCGGTACCTGCGCTGCGGCTTTTTTTAGTCCGTCCAGACAGCGGCCCACTTCGTCATTGGATCGGCGGCCGCGGAGCGCCTTCAGCTTAGCGGACTGTTGTCGAGCGACGCTTTCGTCGATGTAGAGAATATGTGGCGACTCTTCTTCCACCACAAAATCATTCACCCCCACGATTACTTTCTCTCGCGCTTCCGCCGCGCGCTGGTATTGGTAAGAGGCTTCGGCAATCTCCTTCTGCGGATAGCCGCGTTCGATGGCATTTACCATTCCCCCCATTGCGTCCAGTTTTCCGAAGTAGTCGAGTGCGCCATTTTCCATGTCCAGAGTTAAAGCTTCCAGGAAGAATGATCCGCCCAGCGGGTCGACGGTTTGCGTCACGCCAGATTCATAGGCGATGATCTGCTGGGTGCGCAGCGCGATCCGCGCCGCTTCTTCGGTGGGTAACGCCAGGGCTTCGTCGTAGGAATCGCAGTGCAGGGACTGTGTCCCTCCCAGCACCGCCGCCAAAGCCTGCAAGGCCACGCGCGCGATATTGTTCATCGGTTGCTGCGCGGGGAGCGATACTCCAGCGGTCTGAGAGTGGAAGCGCAACAGCCCGGTGCGCGGGTTCTTGGCGCCGAAACGTTGTTTCATCACTTGAGCCCAAATCTTGCGGGCCGCGCGATACTTCGCAATCTCTTCAAAGAAGTCGCTGTGCGCGTTGAAGAAAAAACTGAGCCGCGGACCAAATTCGTCCACATCGAGACCGCGCCGCCGCGCCCACTCCACATACTCCACGCCGTCGTACAACGTGAATGCCAGCTCTTGCAACGCGGTCGAACCGGCCTCGCGAATGTGATATCCACTGATCGAGATGGTGTTGAAGCGCGGCGCAAACTTGGATCCAAACTCAAAGGTATCGATCACGAGGCGCATCGAAGGTGCCGGAGGATAGATGTATTCCTTCTGCGCGATGTATTCCTTGAGAATGTCGTTTTGAATTGTGCCCGAAATTTTCTTCCAGTCAGCGCCCTGCTTCTCGGCGACTACCAGATACATCGCCCATAACACCGAGGCCGGCGAATTGATCGTCATCGAGACTGTGGTCTTCTCCAGGTCGATGCCGCCAAACAGAATTTCCATGTCTTCGAGCGAATCGATGGCCACACCGCACTTGCCCACCTCGCCCTCGCTCTCCAGATGGTCAGAGTCGTAGCCCATCAGCGTGGGCAGGTCGAATGCTACAGAAAGCCCTCCGCCGCCATGCTCGAGCAAGTATTTGTAGCGCTGATTGGTTTCCTCGGGCGACGCGAATCCGGAGAACTGCCGCATGGTGAAAAGTTTGCCGCGATATCCGGTGGCATGAATGCCGCGTGTATAGGGCGGCCGGCCGGGAAAGCCAAGATATTTCTCTTCGTTCCAGTCTCCCGGAAGATCCGCTTGGGTATAGAGCCGGCGGATGGGAACCCCCGAGATTGTCGTGAAGCGAGCGTGCCCGTGCTCATCAACATTTATTCCGGTAGGCGATCCGATGGGACGCTCCGGGGCTTTCTCGATTGTAGGCGCAAGTGTTTTCTCAGCCCAGTTCTTCTCGGCGGCTGACGGATGCCGATTTTCAAAAACATCAGCTACGGGACTTTCTGCGACTTGAGGCTCAGATGCCTTTTTCTCCATACCAACCCCAGTATTCTGTTCTGATGATAGGGAAACGGGTGCCTGCGGGCAAGCAGGCGGGGTGCGGATTAAACGACCGGTCGGTCAATCTGTTCCCAATCGGCAAGACTCGCTTTCCTCAGGCCTTGGCAACGGCATATGGGTTAAACACAACGCGTGGTCAACAAATTTGGAACTGACCGGCGGGAAAATAGAATGAGGAGAAGCTACGCCAATCGGCTTTCCTCGTAACCTGCCCGCTGCTCAACGGCGGTCACCAGTTTCTTGGTTGCCGGCACATCGATACCGTGTCGGCGAGCGCCACGGAGAATTGGACCTGCGATGGCGTCCAGCTCCGGCGGATTGTGGTGTTCGACATCCTTTTGCATGGAGCTGCGCATGTTAGCGGGCATGGCCCTCACCCCAGGGAGGACTACCTCAGGGTCTACGGTCGCACCCTCGGCACGGGCAACGGCGCAAGCTTCTCGAATACAAGCTTGGCCGAGAGCGCGCCATTGCGGATCGGAAATAATTTCGCCAACCGTTTTATTG
>JGI12635J15846_10000444_pt1 | contig 35272 bp, 37 predicted proteins | sample BlaSpr_A8_OM2_M2_FD_15846 | JGI IMG/M metagenome (IMG submission 15846)
CCTGGGATCGAAACTGTCTTCGATCTCCGCGCTCTCGGGCAAGAGCGGGACGCAGCAAAAAGATACGACCATTCAAACTTTCAGCGCCAATGTTCGCGTGGCTCCGGAGGGAACGCGCGCGGAGAACATCAATCTGGTGGTGCCGTCGCTGGGGACGGCGACGGGGGCTGGTACGGTGAGCCCGAGTAATGCGCTCGACTTTAAAATGGTAGCCGATAATATTCCCTTCGCGATTACGGGAACGACTTCCGATCCGAAATTCATGCCCGATGTAAAGGGAATGGCGAGCGGGCTTATGAAGGGGGCACTGCAGGGAAATAAATTACCGACGAAGAATCCGCTAGGCGGCGTGTCGGGGATGTTCAAGAAGCCGTAAAGGAAGCGAGCCAAACGCGCGATGATTGCGTCGCAAAAGCGCGACGCACCGCGCGGCTCGCCCAGATTCCTCACTGCGCAAAGAACGCTTGTTCGGAATGACAATCGCTACGGTCGCACACGTCAAAGCGCGGCAGGAACTTTAGTAACCTGTGGCTGGTGGCATCAGAATTGCTATCGTCTCTTTCGTTGACATCCATGAGGTATCCAGACGATACTCGCCAATTAAGTTAGAGAAAATTGTTGGATCGAAAAGCTCTTGCTTGGGGGCGGGCCATGATCCCAGTAGAATTGTGTCGAGTCTTTTCACCCCGGCCAGGGTTTCAGCGTGCATCTGCATCATTGCGTGTTAAATAGGAGGATTGCCTTGTCAAAACTGTCTGCCTCGCGAGGAGTGGTTTGCGCGTTTTGCATTGTTCCTGTAACGGTGGTTGCCATGGCGTTGCTGGTGATGGTCCACGGGAGAAACGGTAAGGCCGAGAGGGCGAGCACAAGCGCCTCCAGCTCTCCATCGGGAACCTCCACGGCGGCGGCCCGCAGCCGAATGCAAGCCAGCTATGCGGCTTTGCCGCTGGCGTTTGAGCCGAACCAGGGCCAGACCGACGCTCAAGTGAAATATCTGGCACGGGGGAGCGGATACACGCTGTTTCTGACTGCGAACGATGCGGTGTTTTCGCTGCGTTCCCGCCATGCTAAGAAAGAGTCGAACGCGGTGGTGCGCATGCACCTGGCGGGTGGAAATTCGCCGGCCAAGATTGAAGGCGGAGATTCCCTGCCCGGCGTGGCAAATTATTTTCTAGGGAACGACCCAGGCAAGTGGAGCACGGGAGTTCCGCGCTTTGGGCGCGTTGCGTACCAGGATATTTATCCGGGCGTGAATCTGGCGTTTCACGGTAGGGGGCAGGAGTTGGAATTTGATTTTGTTGTGGCTCCGGGCGCGAATGCAACTCCGATCGCATTTCGATTTTCCGGGAACCGAGGCTTGAAGACGGATGACGCGGGCAACCTGATCGTTACATCCGCGGCGGGAAATGTGGTGCTGCACAAGCCGGTGGCATATCAGGAACGGAACGGGACGCGGCAACTGGTGGATGCGCGCTTTGCGCTCAAGGCGAGCAATCAAGTCAGCTTCGAACTGGGTAGTTACGATCGCAGCCGCGAGTTGGTGATTGATCCCTCGGTGAGTTATGCGTATTCGACTTATCTGGGCGGCACGGGGAATGATTCGGGATTTGGGATTGCGTTCGACAGCGCCGGCAATGCCTACGTTACGGGACAAACAACGTCGGCGAATTTCCCTGGCGCTTCCAACGCTATTAAGGGCACAGCAGGGAACGTTTTTGTCGCGAAAATTAAGGCCGATGGCTCGGGCCTAGTTTATTCAACTTATGTTGGTGGAACCGGTGCTCTCGGCGATAGCGGAAACGCAATTGCTGTGAACCAGGCCACCGGCGCCGCTTATGTCGCAGGTGGTACAAGCTCAAGCGACTTTCCAGCAACCCTAGGTGCGTACCAGACCGCGATCGCAGCCGGCGCTACCCTCAATGCTTTCGTATTTGAACTCAACCCTAGCGGTGCCATTGCTTACTGCACTTATCTCGGGGGGAATGGTGCCGATTCAGCTTTAGGCATTGCCTTGGACGGTAGCGGAAACGTTTACGCTGTCGGAAAAACATCTTCCACGAACTTCCCTCACCCAGGGACTCCGCTCCAATCGGCTCCGGCTGGCGGTTTCCTTTCCGAGTTGGACCCTACTGGCGTCGGGCTTGTGTTCTCGACTTACCTTGGAGGCAGCACCAGCAGCTTCGATTACGCCAGCGCAGTGGCGCTCGACTCATCCAACAACATTTACGTGACCGGAAGCACTTCTGGTACAGCCTTCCCAGGAGCGCCGACCGGGGTGATTCAGCCTGCCTATGGCGGGGGGACATCCGACGCGTTTATTGCCTCGGTCAAGCCCAGCGGCGTTGGCTATAACTATTTCACGTTCCTAGGCGGAAGCAACGGGGACGTGGGCGACGCTATCGCCGTCGACTCGTCGAAAAACGCCTACGTGGCGGGCCAGACTGCATCGACGGATTTCCATCTGGTTACCCCCGCCATGCAATCCGCGTTCGGTGGCGGCACTGACGACGCATTCGTTGCGAAAGTGAATCCGGGCGGAACTGCGCTTCTATACTCCACCTATCTTGGCGGCAGCGGCGGCGATACCGCCGCGGGTATCGCGGTAGACACAGCCGGCAACGCCTATGTAACCGGCCAAACGGCATCTTCTAACTTCCCCACTGCTATCCCCACCCAGGTCAGTCTAGGCGGAGGCAATGATGCGTTCGTGAGTGAAATCAATCCGGCGGGTTCTGCGCTTGTCTTTTCCACGTACTTGGGTGGAACTCTCGACGAGGACGACGGCGGGAAGTTTGGTGCAATTGCCGTAGATGGCCCTGGCGCCAACATTTACGTCACCGGAAATACTGCCTCGACGGATTTCTTCACCTGGCCTTCAACTCCCCTGCAACTGAAGAATGGCGGAGGTACCCAAGATGCTTTCGTAGTCAAGTATGCGCAGTCGACCGCGGCCCCAACTTTTTCGCTTTCTGCGACGGCGCTCTCGCCTGGAACCGTGGGTCCCGGGTCCTCAGCCACGTCAACTGTGACCGTCACGCCCCCAAATGGATTTGGTGGAACCGTGACGCTTACCTGCGCTGTTTCTCCTGTGGTTACGCTGGGGCCAACTTGCAGCGCGGCGTCGGCGACGACGACGGCAGCTGCGACACTCACCGTGAGCACCACGGCTCCCACAGCGGTTCTGCGCCATCCGAAGAACAGAAGTTTTGTCGGCATACTGTACGCGACCTTCCTGCCTGTCGGTGGACTAGTGCTGCTGGGCTTGGGCCTAGGTTCGGAGTCGCGCAGGAAAAAAATGTTCGGTGCGTCGCTTGTGATTCTCGTCCTTGGTGGTCTACTGCTGATGCCAGCCTGCGGCGGCGGCAGCACCAAAACTACCGGCGGTGGAAGCGCGGGCACACCGGCCAATACCTACACCATTACTGTTTCCGGTACTGCCACCGGAGCGACCCAGACAGGGACGGCACCAGCCCTGACCTTGATCGTTAACTAGTTCGGTATGTTCATCAGGCCGCTTCTCATGGGAGGCGGCCTGATTTTTTCTCCAATCGCCTCCGCAGAATTGGCACGAGGAGCGACTCTAGTCTAAGATTCTGTGTGGCGCATTCTGCGAGAGGGCCTGTCGTATTCATTTTCATTTAAGTTGCGGTGGAGCGGCATTCGGCAATCCTTGGGGCCGTCGGGCAGCTTTTGCGCCGCTGGAGGAATCGAAGTAGTGAGTTCCCAACCACTCATGTTCAATTGCAGATGGCTCGGCCGAAGGTTAGCTGGTTTTCTCCGCTCGAAACGATTCGTGTTTGGCGGCGGGCAGATGGCACACAGCGCGCTGGTTGCCCTGTTTCTTGGGTTGCTCACGGCGGCGGTGCCGCAAGGTTTTGCTCAGACGTTTTCGACGTTTTCGATCAGCATGCCGACCGGATTGGACCGGCCGGCTGTGGACCCTGGTGGCTCAGCAATCGGGACTGTGGTAATCGCTAGTTCGCCCACTGGAACTTTGACTAATCCAGTCGGGCTGGCGTGTGCGGTGTCCTCGGGACCCACAACGACCAACCCCCCAGTGTGCACCGTGAGTCCGACAAGCCAAACGGCACCGGGCAGCGCTTCCCTCACCATTACTACGAGCGACAATACGTTGCAAGGGCTTTACGGCTTTACCGTGACTGGCACCGGTGGCGCTGGAACTCAAACCCTTTCGCTGAACCTGACGGTGCAGCCGCTCTCTGAGGATTACACGATTTCGGCGACGCCCACAACCGCGGTTCCGAACCCTGTAGTGCCCGGAGCAACGGCCACGACGACCGTGAGCATAGCGCCGATCGGCAGCTACTCCGGACACCAAGTGACGCTGGCGTGCCTATCGGTTACGCCGGTGGTCACGGCGGGGCCGACGTGTACTTTCCAAGCGACTAATGGGACTGGACCGGTGCAGGTGACAGGGGGCGCGCCGGCTACTGCAACCCTGACCATCACAACTTTTGGACCGGTACCCACGACCTTATTGCGGACGCCACGACTTTTTTACGCGTTGTGGCTGGTGATTCCGGGACTAGCTCTGGCGGGAGCGGCGCGAGCGGGAAGGCGGAGAAAGACGCTGGTCGCGCTGTTTTTTCTGCTATCTCTCGGGAGCGGAGTACTGCTGATTCCGGCCTGCAGCTCGTCGACGGTTACAAATTCGCCGACCGGCCTGACAACTCCGAAAAATACTTACATATTCACGTTAACCGGCGCGGACGAAAACGGAGCGGCGCCGAGCAATACCACCACCGCTGCGGCTACAGTGAGCATCACCGTGAACTGAGACTGAGACCGATCCGCGACTGAAATGCGCCAGCTCGGGAATTTTGCACGGCATTGCTTGTGGAGGAGATGCCTGTGCGCGGGCGTCATCGGGTGCTGCGCGATTGCTTCCTTCCTAATCTCTTCCGTCGCAATTACTTCCTTCGCCCTGGCAGCGGCGCTTCCGAGCCGAGCGGCGGTTAGAAACGCCAATGAGGGTAAAGACAAAGATTCAGTTCAGCGGCCGGTGCTGCGTTGGGATGAGCAGCAGCCGGGGTGCACGTTTTCGCGGGGAGACGATGGCAAGTATAGCTACGGCATCTGGTCGGGAGATGTTGGCGTGGTTGTCGCGGTGGACGCGCGAGAGCTACAGATTATCCGCCGTCGCGTTCAGCCGCCTGTCTTCGCAGTTCTGATAACTATGCACAACCGGGGCGCGAAGAGCGTGGACGCGGCGGCCAGCGGGATCACGTTGCAATTCATAAATCACTTCAAGGTCACGCAGTCTTCGCTGGATCCGGATGCGTACATCCGCAAAGTTCAGAGCGATGCGGATGCCCTGGACGATGAGACCAGGCGCGAGATCAAGAAACATCCTGAGCAGAGGCAGGTGCGCGAAACACGGCTGCAACAGTACCAGAAGTCGGTGAATGAACTGATTGAGTTTCTGGGCAAGAGCAGCCTGCGTGAGGCGGTAATGGACAGCGCCAACCCGGAAGTGCACGGATGGGTCTTCTTCGATGCAAATACGAAATGGCTGGGCGCATGGAAAGCGCAAGAGGAACTTGTGCTTCGGGTTCCGGTTGACGAGAAGGTATTTGAGTTTCCTTTTAAGTTGCCGCCGGAGCGGGGGGAATTCATTTTGCAGAAGCGGTGAAGCGGGCTTCTGTGCGTCGGGCTTCGGCTATCGGGCTTTGGCTTTTCCTTTTTGCCTTTTCACGCCGGCGACAAGCGCGAGAGAGTTCGGAGGAGCCGGGAGTTGACATACTGAAGATGACGCCCGAAAGCCGAGGGCCGAAGCCGCTTACGATGCACGGGGGATTTGGCGCTGGCGACCTGCGTCGCGGTGGATCATCACATCGCGCAGTGAGACCAATCCTTTCAATTCGTTGCCTTCGACAATGGGGAGATGCCGGAAGCCGAACTCTTCCATGATGAAAAGACACTCTTCAACGGTTTCATCCAAATTAACGGTACGAGGATTTGCCGTCATCACTTCAGATACCGCGGTGTGAGCGGGTTGGCGACCTGCGGCGACCACGCGATTCATGACATCGCGTTCCGAGAAAATCCCAGCTAATTTTCCGTCGCGCAACACAGGCACGGCGCCGATGTTGTGTTCCATCATGCAGCGCGCTGCTTCGAGCACGGTGCGTCCGGCTTCGACGGAGTGAATTCTGCGGTCTTTGATGAGGTCGCGGAGGGTGGACATCGGGAACTCCTTTAGGGCGGGCGAGGAATGGCGAGCGGCATTACTTTACCATACTGGCCGTTCCGCGCGTCCACACACATCTCCCGGCAGAATTGTTCGGCGGAGACGACGCGGCAAAAGCGGCGGTGCGGGAACCTGGGAAATCTGATGACCTGCGCCCCGCGCGGGTTGCCGTTGTACTGGCGAAATGGCGCGCGGGGCTGGCTACACAGAGTGCTGTAGTTGCGTTGCGGTATGTCTTATTGGCTACTGAAGGTGATTCAGGCGAACCTGAGTGGCGTCGGCTGTGCTGTCAGAACGCGGCGTCATCGATACCACGATGTACTCGCGTTCCTTGCTGTCGAGATCTTCGACTCGCAGAAGCATCTTGTCTTTCTGCAAACGGAATTGTGCCTGGTCTCCTACGGGGAGCAGGATGGGATGCTTGGTGTCTTTGGGGCGAATTCTGTAGATCACGCGCTCGGTCTGAAGCAAGTATTCCTGGCAGAGCAATTCTTGAGTCTTCTTGTGGCCGGAATCGGTGCCGATCATTTCGCCGGTGAAACTCTTAGCGTCTTTCTCATCCATGCCACATTGCACGGAGTCCATCTGCAACAATTTTCCGCTCTGATATGCCTTCGGCTCCTTCGCATACGCGGTTCCTGCTAACAGAATTGATGCCACCACCAGCGATTGGAAACGCATGACAATTCCCCCAAGTGGTTTGAAATTAGGAAATCCAACCAAATGCCTTATCGGTCGATAATCGGGAAGCAGAACCAGCTTCGCCTTGGGGATTGTGCCGCATTCGGCGGGGAGTAGTTAGATCACCACGGTCATCGCACGAAAGTAACAAGGGCGGCGGCTACGCGGGCGAATTGAGATCAGCGCTCCAAGAGACTTTCCAGTGTGGGGAAGAACGCCGGATAAGAAATTGCGGCGCATTCGCTACCGCGAATCAGAGTCTCGCCGTGAGCCCGCAGGGCGGCGATGCTGAAGGCCATGGCGATGCGATGATCACCGAACGATTCGAGCTCAGAACCGTGCAGCGGCTGTCCACCGGGAATCTTCAGGCCGTCCTCGCGTTCTTCGACTTGCGCCCCCATGCTACGAAGATTAATGGCGAGCGAGGCGATGCGGTCGGACTCCTTGACGCGCAGTTCTTTTGCATCGCGGACTTCGATCCCCTGCTCGGTATATGGCGCGATGGCCGCCAGGACGGGAATTTCGTCGATCAAGGCCGCGGTATCCGCACCGGAAATCACGCTACCTTTGAGTCTTCCACCTTCAACCTGAAGGGTACCGGCAAGTTCTCCGTGAAGCTCTGCGAGTTGAGTCACGGAAATGCGCAGGCCCATTTGCACGAGAATATCGAGGAGACGGGCGCGGGTGGGATTCATCAATAAATTTGTGATGGTCAGTTGCGAACCTGGAAACAGAGCGGCAGCACAGAGAAAAAATGCGGCGCTGGAAATATCGCCGGGAACTTTTGTTTCGATTCCGCGAAGGCGCTGCCCGCCGCGAATCTTTACTATGTTTGCCCGCCGGTCGAGCTGGGCGCCAAAAGCACGCAACGCCACTTCACCATGATCGCGGGTTGGCAGCGGCTCTTCAATACAAGTTTCACCGTCGGCGAAGAGACCGGCAAACAGCAGGCAAGTCTTCACCTGGGCGCTGGCTACGGGCATTTTGTAATCGATGGATTTGAGATTTGTGCCGCGAATATGCAGCGGCGGACCTCCATTCTGAGATTCGATTTGCGCACCCATGGCTGTGAGTGGCGCAATGACGCGCTGCATCGGCCGTCGGGAGAGTGACTCGTCTCCTGCCAATTCGCTGGAGAAAGTTTGCCCGGCGACAATGCCGCTCAGCATCCGGATGGTCGAACCTGAGTTTCCGCAGTCGAGCGGTCCTGGAGGCGGAGCCAACTGCAGACCGCTTCCCTGCACTTCGATGACGTTGTCGCCCGTGTCTTTTCGCTCCCACTTGACGCCCAGCGAACGCAGGCAGGCGAGCGTGCTGGCGCAATCCGCACCAGTGGAGTAGTTTTCCAGGCGCGACGGTCCATCGGCAATCGCTGCCAGCATGGCGTAACGATGGGAAATCGATTTATCCCCCGGCAGACTTACGCTGCCGCGCAGGTTGCGCGCGGGACGGACGATCACTTCGGAGCCAATCTTCATCGTTAGATCAATATAGCGGAGGAAATATAAAATCGCGCGGGGCGGAATAGGAATTTCTGATTGTTGATTTTTGATTGTTGATTAAAATCCACCTGGGGAAAGTGAATTTGGAAGCGGAGATGTTCAATTAACAATCAGCAATCACAAATCAACAATTTTTCGGGCTTTGGCTTCAGCGGCAGCTTCGCGCAGGATTTCAGCTGGAATTTCCTTTAGAAGGAGACTGAACTCAAACATGGGCGTTTCGAGGCCGCGTCCCCAGCGCGCCACTTCCCAGTGTGCGCGCACGAACTTTGCGTCGGGATGCGTTGTGAGATCGAGGATCAGGGGGAAGTCTCCGCGATAAAATTTCTGCGGGAAGGTGACAACGGGCTTCGGCGCCCAGATCGAGCCGTCCGCTGAGGCGTGAATGCTGACTTCGAGCGATTCCTGCTCAATGATATTGGCGATTTGCAGCGTGAGAAGAAACACGCGCGAGGACGCATTGCTGACGTCGATGCCGGGCCCGTCGCCCTTGGCAGTGACGACAGTCTTCTCGGCCACCAAGAACGAATCAATCATGGCGAGAAAATTGTAGCACGGGCATTACAGGGTTTTTGGTCACGATATTTCGTCAAGAAACTGGCGCAGAATTCGAGAAGCGTCATCGGGGCGCTCCCATGGCGCGTAGTGTCCAGCTTTTGGAATCACGCGCATCTGGCTGTTGGGAATGTGCCGGCGCATCAGTTCGGCTTCGTTTACTCCGGTCAGAATATCGTCCTCGCCAGTGACCAGCATTGTCGGAACATTGATGGTCTTCAATGTATCGACTGAGTCGGGACGCGTGGCCATGCCGCGCTGCACCTGGGCTACGTCTTCGGAAGACATTTGTCGCATCATGCGCAGTGCGCCTTCGACCAGGTCGGGGCGCGCCGCCTGGGTGCTTTTGGAAAACACACGTGGCACCATGCTTTGAAAAAAGAGTTCCGTGCCGCGCTCGATGACGTCGTTTGCGGCTTGCAGGCGTGCATTCCGGGCTTCGACGCCGTCGGCGGGAGCTTTGGTGTTGCAAAGGCCGAGAGCGGCTACCCGGCCGCGATGGCGACGCCAGACTTCGAAGAGAGCGTATCCACCGATTGAAACACCGACCAGAGGGGCACGGCCGATCTCGGCATCATCCATTACGCGCGCGATGTCGGCGGCGTGTTTATCCATGGTGGCTGGGCCGTCGCCAATGCCGGAGTCTCCGTGGCCGCGCAAGTCTGGAAGGACGATGCGATAACGCGTGGAGAGAGCTTCCGCTACGGGCAGCCAGAACTCGTGATTCACAGGAAACGGATGCAGGAGAATTAGAGGAGGACCATCGCCGAGGACTAAGTAGACGATTTCCGCGTCGTCACTTTTGATGTGCCGAAGGTCCATGCCTAGGGGTTGGTCGCGCGCTGGGCGGTGACGGGTGCGGCTAGAAGGAGTGGCTCTTCTGGAATCACGATCCAGGCGATGGGATAGGAGAGCAGGCCGATGCCGGTCATGAAAGACGCAATCAGCCAGACCAACCGGACCACGGTCACGTCAATATCAAAGTATTCGGCGAAGCCCAGACAAACGCCCGCGATCTTACGGCCCTGGCGGGGGCGCACCAGGCGCTTGCGAGCCACGGACGCGGAAACGCGAACGCCGCAATAGGCGCACACTGCTGCGTCATCTTGAATGACCTTGCCGCAATAGTTACAATACATGGTTCCCCCTCTCCCTCGACCTCTTCAAGAATATACGCAATTGTAGCCGAAAAGTTCTGCCGGTTAGAGGCAGCCGCAAGTCCGGTAGTGGTTAAGTTTGACAAGGAAGCGAGCCAAACGCGCGATTATTGTGTCGCCAAAAAGGCGACACTTCGCGCGGCTTGCCCAGATCCTTCGCTGCGCGGAGAACGCTTGCTCAGGATGACCATGAAACTGCACCACTGCCGCACGACCACGTGGATAGGCCACCGGTGCGGATTTCCACGTAAGAATTATTTCGCGAGTGCAACCCCAGGGTGTGTTTCCGACCCTAACTGAGCACTCCACGAGGTGTGTCATGCTCTGGTCCGCCGCTCGTCGCTCGCCTGCCCCCTTCGTCGCTGTGTCCACCTTGTTCATTTTGATTTTGGTCGTTTGCGGAACGACCTCAGGATTGCGGGCGCAGACAGCGCCAGTGGCCTATGTCTATGTATCCAGCAGTCCGGGCAGCAATGTGGTCATCGATGCGTACGCAGTCGCTCCGAACGGAAAGCTCACGCCGGTGGCGGGATCGCCTTTTTCGACGAATCTGGGTTACGGCGCATCGCTGGCAAACAATGGAAAGTATCTGTTTGCCACGAACGGAGTGCGCATCTACTCGTACTCCATCGCGTCCAATGGCGCAATCAAACCAATCACGTCGGTCAATGCAGAAGCATTTAATCAATCGAGTTGCGGCGGCCCGGAGGCATTATTTCTCGACCGTACTGGCGCCAATTTGTACGATCTGGATATTTACAGCGATTGCGCCAACAATGGCTATCAATTCTTTAGCGTCGGAGCTAGCACAGGCAAGACGAATTATCTGGGAGTCACGAGCGCCACAAGCCCGATTTTCGAGGTGCCGCTGAGCTTTGTGGGAAATAACGAATACGCTTACGGCGCGAGCTGCTATCACTGGAACCAGGAGATTTTCGGGTTCCGGAGAAGCAGTGACGGCGCGCTCACCGACTTGAATATCAAGCCAGCGATGCCGAGTGCAATGGCGGGACAATTTTATTGTCCGAACCTGGCGGCGGCGGACGGGACGAATCATGTCGCAGTCTCCATGCAAGCGACCAGCAGCGGCTCGTTTCAGCCCGTGGGATCGGCCCAGCTTGCCGTTTATACGGCGAACACCTCCGGCGGCCTGACCACGACCAGCACTTATGCAAATATGCCGAAGGTCGCGGTGGGAAGCGTTATGGGGATTTCGATCTCCCCGTCAGGCCAACTGCTGGCAGTAGCAGGAATGGCGGGCTTACAGGTGTTCCATTTCAATGGTGCGAATCCGATCAAGCCTTATACGGGTTTGCTCACGACCGCCCCGATCGATCAGGTGGATCAAATCGGTTGGGACAATAACAACCACCTTTACGCGATCAGCCAATCCGCTCGGAAACTCTTTGTCTTCACCATTACACCGACCGGCTACAGTCAAGCGGCTGGATCGCCGTATGCAATCAAGAATCCCGGGCATATCACGGTGCTTCCGAAGTAGTGGGCCGCTGCGCTTCGGGCTTCGGCATGGAATGGGTGCGGTGCCGGCTTCTAAGTTATTCGCGATAGGCTTCGCGGATGTGTTTGCGAGCTTGTTCGGCGGGAGGGGTGCTGCCATTCTCGGCCAGCACGATTTGATATTTCTTCATGGCCAGGTCGCGCTTCTGCAACAGGTCATACATTTCGCCGGCCGCCAGATTTGCCTTCTGCAAGGTTTCGGGGTCCGGATCCTGACTTTCGGTTACGAGTTCAAAGGCCGCCACGGCTCCGGCATAATCCTTTTGGCCGCGCAGTGTTTCGCCCAGGCTCCACGCGGCGATTTCATAATGAAGATTGCCGTATTTCCCTTCACGGCCGTTCTGCCAGACCTTGCGGTACACGGCGGCGGCGTCTGAGGGGTGGCCAGCGGCCCGCAATAGATTGCCTTCTTCGAGGGGAAATAAATAATTTCTGGAGTAGCGCTCAGCCAGGTCATGCATCTGCGAGCGCGCCTCGTCGAAGCGATGTTCGCGGCGTAGAAATAAACTGAGGACGACTTTGGCGTCGACGCTGTTTTCTCCGCCGCTATTCGCCACCTCACGCAAGTATTCGAAGCCTTTTTCTTTGGTACCGCTTAATCCCACCATGGCGACGGCGACCTTTACGCTCCAGGGCAGGCTGCCCATCACATAATTGTGTGCACCAACGACCAGCTTCGCGTCGACATATTGAGGATTGAGCTCCAAAACGCGTTCGTGATCACGACGTGCTCCCACGGCGTTTCGCAGCGCTGAGAACCATGCCCGTTCCACCAGCGCGGTATAAAGCGAGAACTGCGCGCGGGTGACGCCGCGGGCATAGAGAGCGTCCACGTCATTGGGATTCGCCTTGAGTTCCACTTCTTCGAGGTTCTCGGCGCGCTCAACCAGCTGTTTGATTCGCTCTTTGACCTTAGGGTCGGCGGGTCGGTGCGCCTGGCCGATAAAGCTGTCGTTGGCGTACTCGCCCGTATTGGTCGCACCCATTCGGTAGAGCTCACGCAAGAGGACCGCAGTCAACACGTGATTCACCGCGAAAGGATCGGTTGGATGCCGATCCATGACCTTCTCGAACTCCTGGATCGAGCGGTCGTACTCCAAATTGTAAAAGTGATCGAAGGCGGCATTGACCTGAGGGTCGCGCGCCGAGGAGCCAGGCGTGGCGCGGGCAGCGCTCCCAGCGGGGCCGAGGGTTTGTGCAGATGCGCAAAAAGGCAACAGACAGAGGACGAGACAGAACCCCGCACCTCCGCGGACCAGCACCCTCGTCAATATCAGATTCAACTGCATTTCCAACTTTGAATTTCTAGTTTAACCGAAGTATGCCCGAGCACGGGCTGAACCAAAGACGTAATCGCGTCTCACAGAACATTTGCATCGTGCATCGAGTATTGAGGAACCTATAATCGGCTCAGTTGTGGGGGTAAAACTTGCGTAACCGGGCATCTTTACCGGGGAAGGCGAGTAAGAATTGCGCGGCGCGGGATTGTTATCGGGTGTTCGAACGACGCAAGTATTTGAATTGAAAAGAACTGGCCGTCCACAGGTTTTGGTTGTCAACTTGCGTTCTTGAGGTTACACGGTCCTTTCTAAATTTATGGGTGAAGTAATCCAAAATACAGGCCAGGATTTCTGGCAGGCTCCAACGGTACTAGAACCATTGGCGGAGGTTAGCTCGCCGGATGTGGTTCAGTACGAGAGCGAAACCTGCGCGGAATGCGGCAGCGAATACATGATCAGCGCGCGATTTTGTCATGCCTGCGGCGTGCGCCGCTCTGCCCTGATTCAGGCTGATGCCGACGCTGTAGGCAGATCGAGCTTCTGGCTGCAAAGCAAAGACTGGGCGCAGGAACGGGCGGCTTGGGTTGCTGCTCGCTGGCGACAGATTTCATTCCCCAAGTGGCTACATTACCTGCATTTCCATGAGATCCAAAGGTTGGTAGGTCTGCCGACTGCGTCGCTGATCGCTTTCATTTTTGGTCTGGGATGCGTGGGCGGTGCTGTTGCTGTGAGCCTGTTCTACCGGGCTTCCAACCTGGCGGAGTTCCAGGCGATCCAGATGTGGCGAATCGAATGGCTGCTGGCTGCCACGGCTGCGTTTGTGGCCGGGATTCTGCTGAAGACGCCTTCCAACGGAAAACGCGACTAACTGCTTTTCTCCCATTCGGACTGCCGTTACGATTCGCCACCTGATCCAACGCCGCGGCGTTGCTCGTGCATACGGTAGAGATGATGAACGGGGGCGGTTCCGCGTCCGAGTGGATGGCCAGCGGAGATAGCTGCGGTAACGTAGGTCTTGGCCAGCAAGGCCGCTTCGGCGATTCCGCGATCGAGGGCCAGATGGCAGGCAAGGGCCGTGGCGAAGGCGCAGCCCGTGCCGTGGGTAGAATTGGAACGCTGCCGTTCGGCCTTGAAAACTTCCTCCTCTACCCCATTTTTCGTAGTGAAGCTCAGAAGGTCGATTGCTTTATCCAGATGGCCTCCGGTGACTACTACGGCCGAAGAACCCATTTGGTGGAGTTTTGCCGCCGCCGCCTTCATTTCGTCGAGGTTTGTGACCGGAAGACCGGTGAGCGCGGCGGCTTCATCTACGTTGGGGGTGATGACATCCGCCAGCGGAATCAGCTGTTCCCGGAGGACCTTGATTCCAGCGGCATCGAGCAGATCGGCTCCAGAGGACGACTTGAGGATGGGGTCGAGAACCACGTTGGGCAGCCTGGTCTTGCCGGATCGGCGGCTGAGGAATTCGACTACGGCCTTGGCAACCTTGGCGGTGGCCAGCATCCCGATGTGAACGGCGGCTATGGGGATGTCGGAGGCTAGCTCCTCCAGGGTGTCGGCAATTAGGCCGGGGTCAACCGGGACGACCCGACGGACGCCAGCGGTAGATTGAACGGTCAGGGCTGTGATGCAAGCTATGCCGTAGCAGCCGTGGGCGGCAATGGTTTTGATGTCGGCGGTGACACCGGCACCGGAGGAAGGATCGAAGCCAGCGATGGTCAGAACTACCGGTGGTTGTTCAGGCATAGTCCTTTAAGCAGGATGCTCCTTGGACTTCCGTGCTACGCAAACGAAAGAATTTATTTTTCTCCGCTAGCAACCTTGTACCTAAAATGCTCACAATAAACAACTTATAAAGAATGTGTCTGTAAGTGATTGAATCTATTGATGATGTATTTTTTTCAGCCTCTACGGAGCCTTGGGTATTTATTATGTAGTAAACATCTAAGATGATTGTTTTGTATTACATATTGCTGATTACTCATGATTAACAACAAGTTACGTGATATATCCATTACTACGAGATCACTATAGACCATACACTTTCGGGTTGACAGGGCTTCCTTGCCCCCATACGATTTAAGTACGTTAACGGAGAAGTACTAGCTAGGAAGACTTTTGAGATGCGAGGAGAACTGAATGCGCAGACGTATAGCTCATGGACTGATGATCGGCCTTATGATCGTCGGCTTGGGAGCGGCTCAGGGACCAAACAGCTCGGAGGCCAGTTCCGCTCAAACTAACCGAATCCCGAAACCCGAAGTCCGCAAACAGGCCAAGACCCAACCCTATCAAGTTGGGACGGCCTCTTGGTATGGGGAGTTCTTCGACGGCAAGCCGACGGCCAGCGGCGAAGACTACGACATGTACGACATGACAGCTGCGCACCCAACCCTGCCTCTGGGCAGCTATGTGCGGGTCACAAACCTGCGCAACGGCCGAGCTGTCGTGGTTAAGGTCAACGACCGGGGACCGATTGTGCCGGGACGTATTATCGACCTTTCCTACGGTGCCGCCCAAGTTCTGAACTTCCAGAACCGCGGGTTGCAGAGGGTTCGTTTGGATCTGGTGAAACCTAAGACTAAACATCAACAGGTTTATCAGACTCTGGCGAGCAACTATGCAGTGGCGCAAGTTCGCTAAAAACTCTACACTCATGGGGATGCAGGCTGCTCTTCCCCACCGCATCCCTTCTAATCTCGGCAAGAGCTCGCTGCCGGGCGAGCCGCGCGAGAGGCTGATTGTCGCCCTGGACGTATCCACGTCGGCGGCGGCGCAGAAAGTCGTCAAAGCCGTTGGCGATTCGGCGTTCACCTATAAAGTCGGGATGCAACTCTATACGGCGGAAGGACCGCAGGCGGTGCGGGACCTGGTGGCCGCAGGGCGTCGCGTCTTTCTCGACCTGAAATATCACGACATTCCGAACACTGTGGCCGCCGCGGTGCGCGAGGCCGCGCGGCTGGGCGTGAGCATGCTGACGGTGCACGCAACCGGGGGCGACAAGATGATGCGAGCGGCAGTGGACGCCGCTCGATCCGCTAACCCTGCTTTGATCGTGCTGGCAGTTTCGGTACTTACCAGCCTCAACCAGAACGATCTGGAAAGGGTCGGGATGCAGGGAACTGTACTGGATGAGGTCCTACGGGTCTCGGCACTGGCGCTGGAGAACGGGTGCCAGGGGGTGGTTGCCTCGCCGCACGAGGCGGCGGCTCTGCGGAAAAAACTAGGGAACGATTTCATCATTGTGACGCCGGGAGTGCGCCCGGCTGGCTCCGGCCACGGGGACCAAGCGCGGGTTCTTACCCCGGGAGAAGCGATTGCTGCTGGAGCGAGTTACATCGTCGTCGGTCGGCCTATCACTGAGGCGGCCGACCCGGCGGCGGAGGCGCGAGCGATTCTCGGTCAGATTGGATAGAGGCGCTCTCCGAAGCTGTACAAATCCGTCTGGTCCTTTGAACATGCGAGGAGTCTCTGGTCGGCACGGCCATGTTCGTTCTTCGGGCTACTCGCCTTGGTATCTCCCTCCTGTCAAATAGGCCTAACCTGCGATAACGGAGCTTCCAAATAAATCCTGACGCCGGGGGAATAAGTTGCGGCCTGCGTTGTTTTACTATGTGGATGTGTCCGCAGCGGATCCTCATCTCGATTCGTTCGAAGAACTGGCCATGCCACTCTTCGACCAGCTGTACAACTTCGCTCATTGGCTCACGCACAATCGCGAGGAAGCCGAAGACCTGGTTCAGGAAACCTATGCCAAGGCGTTGAAGGGATTTTCGTCATTCGAGTTAGGAACGAACTTCCGGGCCTGGATCTATCGTATTTTGCGCAACACGTTCCTGACCTCTCGCAAGGGGTTGAAAGTCACAATGACGGTGCCTCTGGATGCAGAAGAGGACGGGCAGGAAGTGGCAATTGAACGCGACACGCCCGAGACGATTTTGTTTGCGCGGGCGAATCAGGAGCAATTGGCCAGCGCCATGGATGCGCTGCCCGTATATTTTCGGGAGATACTGCTTTTGTGTGAGGTAGAAGAAATGTCGTACCAGGAAATCGCCGAAACGCTTTCGGTCCCCATGGGGACGGTGATGTCACGTTTGTCGCGCGCCCGGAAAGCGTTGCGGGACCGCTTACGGAACCAATTGGAAGGCACAGCCGGAGCGACGGCAATAGTAAAGGGGACGAACCATGGTTTGTGAGTCGTGGAAGACAAAACTTGAGACTTACCTGGATGCTGAGCTTGCCTCGGAGCGGATGCGCGAGTTCGACGCGCATGTGCACAGCTGCGCCTCGTGCGCGGCCGATGCGCTCGATCAGGTACAGATGAAGCGTGCGATTCAGGTGGCGGGAAAACGGTTTGTTCCGAGCGCTGATTTTCGCCGCCGGGTGCAGAACTCGATTGCAAAAAAACCACAGCGCAGTTTTCGCATGGCATGGATGTTAGCCGCAGCCGCCATGGTTCTGATCGTGGGGTCGCTGACGTCGGCTTATCTGGCTGCCCGATCCGGCCGGGATCGCACGTTCAGCGAGATCGCTGACCTGCACGTCGAGACCCTGGCGAGCTCCACGCCGGTGGATGTGATCTCCACCGATCGCCATACCGTAAAGCCCTGGTTCCAAGGCAAGATTCCCTTCGCCTTCAATCTGCCAGAACTGCAGAACACCGAGATCTCCCTGCTGGGCGGCCGGATGACCTACCTTGATCAAACTCCGGGCGCACATCTCATTTACGACGTACGTAAACACCATATCTCTGTTTTTGTGTTCCAGGAACGGGCGCTGCCAGCCAGCCTGAATGCCAGTTCTCGCGCGCCCAAAACGTCGCCCTTCAATATGGAGACCTGGAGCCAGAACGGGCTTCGCTACTTTGTGATCGGTGACGCCAGCCCAACCGACATCAACCATCTCGCGAATTTATTCAAAGCGGCGAGTTCTTAAAAACCCAATATGGGAGATTTTTGGAATAGCTCTCTGAGATTTTAGTTTTTCGCTCGACATCCAGAGAATTCGCGATTAGCGTGATCCACCTCCCGCAAATTACGGGTACTGCCCTTCCCTGCTGGCAGATCATCTGGATGGCGTCTTATGACGAGTTTTTTTGCCGATGTGATTGCAAGGGACGCTCGGTTCACTTCGGTGAAATGTGTTGCCGATCCGGCCCTGCTCGAACCGGTAACCCGGCAGCTTGTGGAGCGTCTTATCAATGACGCACAGAAGATGGGAATCGACGTCATGATCTACGAGACCTACCGGAGCCGGGAGCGGCAGTTGGCGCTGTTCAACAGCGGCGCAAGCAAACTTCGGACCGTCGGCGTTCATCATTATGGCTTGGCGTGCGACATCGTGCGGGTGGTTGGCGACGAGCCGTGCTGGAAGGGGGATTTCACTTTTCTGGGGCGGCTGGCGCGGAGTTGCGGCCTGATCTGGGGCGGCGACTGGGGCGCACCGGACATTCGACATAGCTTTGTCGACAGCGTGCATGTACAGCGGTGCACCATAGCCAGGCAGGGAGATCTTTTCGCGGGGGCATGGTATCCCGACGGGATCTATAACCCATACGACGATACGCCGCATATGCTGGAGGCCGGCAGAAAGTTACCGTCAACAGCGATTGCAAGTGCCGGACTCAAAAGTACAGATGGAAGCGACAAGAAAGACAAGCAAGCATAACCACTTTGAGACCGCTAGCGGCGGAACTCCGACTCATACAGAATGACCGAGCTGTCGCGGCGACATGAATTACCATGTCGTCTTGCATTGCGCATACAAATTCATTCGTTCGAGGAACGCGCTCAATCATGGGAGCAATAAAACGCTTGAAACTTTCACCGGATCGCCGTTCGTTTCTTAAAACAGCTATTTGTAGCGGGGCGGCGGCGACGCTCACACCGGCTTATCCAGCGTTCGGGGCGGCGCGTGAACTGGCGGGTGAGCCTTCAGTTCCTGTCGTCAAGCCGTTTGAGCTCGATGAAATTACAATCGCCGGCTTGCAGGATGGCATGAAGTCGGGAAAGTTTACGGCGCGATCCCTGGTGGAGAGTTATTCTGCGCGGATCGATGAGATCGACAAGCGCGGGCCGGCGGTCAACGCCATCATCGAACTGAATCCGGATGCGTTGTCGATTGCCGCGGCGCTCGATCGGGAACGCAAGGTCAAGGGGCCACGCGGGCCTATGCATGGCGTTCCCGTGCTGATCAAAGACAATATCGATACGGCGGACAAGATGATGACAACGGCGGGGTCGCTTGCCCTGGTTGGCTCGAAGCCGCTGCAGGATTCGTTCGTGGCGCAGAAACTTCGCAGCGCGGGAGCGGTCATCCTGGGCAAGACGAACCTGAGCGAATGGGCGAACATTCGGTCCAGCCACTCGGTGAGCGGGTGGAGCGGCCGCGGAGGCCTGACCAGAAATCCTTATGCGCTGGACCGCAATCCGTGCGGATCTAGTTCAGGCACCGGGGCTGGAATCTCTGCCAATTTATGCGCGGTCGGCATCGGCACGGAAACTGACGGTTCCATCGTTTGCCCGTCATCGTCGAACGGCCTCGCCGGGATTAAGCCGACAGTTGGACTGGTAAGCCGTGCTGGAATCATCCCCATTTCTCACACTCAAGATGGAGCGGGGCCGATGTGCCGTACATTGCGCGATGCCGCAACTTTGCTGGGAGCGCTCACCGGGGTTGACCCAAGAGATCCGGCGACCGCCGCGAGTGCAGGTAAGTCCTACACCGACTACATTCAATTTTGCGATCCGAATGGACTGAAGGGAGCGCGGATCGGAGTGGCGCGAAAATACTTTGGTTTCAACGATGCGGTGGATGCTCTTATGGAGCAAGCCCTCGACCTACTAAAGAAACAAGGCGCAATAATTGTTGATCCGGCAGATATAGAAACTATGGGTAAGTTCGATGACACCGAACTACTGGTCTTTATGTATGAGCTGAAGGCCGATCTTAATGCCTATCTTGCGGGACTGGGCCCGACTGCTCCGGTCCGTACGCTGAAGGATGTCATCGAATTCAATGAGCGCAATCATCAGAAAGAACTTGCTTACTTTGGCCAGGATTTGTTTTTGAAGGCCGAAAGCAAGGGACCGCTAACGGAGAGTCCTTATCTCGAAGCGCTCGAGAAGAACAAACGGTACGCCCGGATTGAGGGGATAGATGCCACCATGGACAAGTTCCATCTCGATGCTATTGTCGCGCCTACAGGCGGACCGGCCTGGCTGACGGATCTGATTGCCGGCGATCACTTTGGAGGTGGAAGCTCGAATGCTGCGGCCGTAGCGGGATATCCTAATATCAATGTGACGGCGGGATTCATCTCGGGCCTTCCCGTCGGAATTTCTTTCTTTGGGCGGGCGTGGAGTGAACCCACCCTTATCCGCCTGGCATTTTCTTTCGAGCAAGCTACAAGAGCACGGCGGGCTCCGCGGTTTTTATCTACGATAGGCCCTGGCGACTGACCTACTATCTTCTGTAGTTATTCCCGATCCTGCAGAAATGGGTTAGAGAGTTTGATGATATTACGGCTCTGACATAGCACCGCTCATGTACTCTCGTGTTAGTCTTAGCCGCAAGGGGGTATTAATCAATGATGAACAAGGTGGTTGCTTCCCTGCAAAAGGAGTACTCCCGTCTGGAAAAGGAGATGGGGCAAGTAGGGAAAGCGCTGGACGCTCTCGGGCATGCCAGCGGGAGGAAACTCAAGAGGGTCGGCCGTACCTTGAGTAAAGATGCCCGCAGGAGAATTGCCGAAGCGCAACGGCTACGCTGGGCGAAAGTCCGAAAGGCCGCCGCCAAGCTGGTCAAGACGTAAGTAATTAGGGCAATGCTTCGCAAGCACCGCAGCCGGCCTCGTTCGTAACTTCTCCCAAGACTTGCGGACGGGGCCCAAGCTTCGGAACCACAATCGGACAGCGAAAGTTAGCTTGCTCCTAAGACCCAGCAGCTTTGTGACAATCGGTATCTCTTGCAAACAGGCTCTGCAAGGGGAATCTATCGCGATTCTGGCTTCCATTGATTCAAGAATTCAAGCAACACTTGCGGCGTAAGGGAACGCGCATCCTCGAATTCGCCGTTTTTCTGGCTGACTACAAGCTTGCCATCGGATTCAGCGATCGCCAAGGCCGGAACTCCCTTATCAAGGGGAACGTCAAACTCTTTAACCAGGTCAGCATTCTTTTTTCCATCTGGTCCCAGATCGACGTGAACTACCTCGTATGCTGCGGCAAGCACCGGGGCCAGGTCAGGCCTTTGGAAAGCTAAATCCAGCACGTGGCAGTCATAGCACCAATTGGCGCCGAAAACTAACAGGACGCGTTTGTGCTGTTCGGCTGCATTCTGCTCGGCTTCTTTAATCTCGGCGTGCGCGTCAGCATTATCTGGATAGATGTTCTTCTTCATATCCGAAGGCTGGCTTAGATGCGGCGCATCCGTTCGTTCCGCGCCTACGATCCGCCACTGTTCGCCCTGCTTCTGCCAAGCTTGAGCGTCGGTCACATTCATGGTCGGGCCCTGCGGGGAGCCGGTTTGCACCTCGGCCTTGAAAATGATGCTCTCGGAACCGGGCCTCTGCTTAATTCTGACGATTTCGAGAGTGATGCCACGCGCTTTTAATCCCAACCAGAAATTGATATCCGCATCGGAGTTACGGGTAAGGCCGTTGACCTCGACCTGTGCAGCTGGATCAGCACTGTAGAGCGCCTTTAAGCTCGCGGCATCGCCCGCGAGAATGGAGTGCTTCCACAGATCAAGAGGAGGAAAGCCGGTCGTGGAATTTGCATCGGAATTCTGCGCAAACGCGCATTGGGTTCCAACCATCATTATCTGCGCCACGACCAGTACAATGAAGCAGCGAAAAAGTGCGAACATCAATCGTCCAATTACTGTCGTGCCCATTTCGTAACCTCAACTCTAAGTTTGCGCTCAACCTTCATTGGATAGCAACGCCACCGAGGTATTCTAGCGTGCGACGACTCAGGACGAAATCGATATCGACAACGCAAATACAGGAGGTAGTTGGAGTGCGGATACCTTCTTACGCGAGTTTGAGTTTCACGTATCGATTTGTACGGTAGAACCTCGTCAAAGTTTTACTTTTCGCTTTCGCAATGCCAACGCTCGCAGCGATAACCGGAACTTCCATCACCGCTGCGATAACATTTGACCCGGACCGCCAGAGGGCGGTTCCGGTGGAGGGGCGGGAGGGAGAGGCGAAGCGTTGTTCGCCGGCTTGGGCACATCCTCCGAATCTTCCCCTGGACGGCGCAGACTCGGCGCGTTCGTGGGGCGTTCCTGCTGCTCCTTCTTGGCTTCTGCTTCGTGGTCCGGTCGCTGCAGGACGACTTCTTTTTCCGTGCGCACTATTTTTTCGCCGCCAATTCTCATGGTTTCGACGCGCACCACTTCATCGCCGACCATGCGCACAAAATCGACATCCGCCGGGGGCTCGCCGTAAATCCATTCTTCGTATTCTAGGTCGCCTTCCCGCTCTCGTACTTTTTTCGGAGGTTTGCCCTTGGCGTGGATCACCATTTCCTGATTCATTCCTACCAGCACGTGATGAGCTTGAATCGCTTCCTTAACCTTTGGAGGCAGCGTGTCCAGGTAAGCCACTTCTTTGTTGGGAGCATTGAAATCGAGGACCGGGAATAACAGCGTTCGCAACTGCTGCGCCGTAATTTCTGGAACGTACTTACTGAAATAAACATCGACGAATGAACCGTGCGGGTTATTCTGGGGAGCGTTTTGCGGCGCTTGCATGCTGCCGCCAGCGCCAGAAACCTGAATGTGCTGATACCACTTTTGCCGATGGACGGGGCCGCCGTTGATCTCGAAATGAATGTGATCATCTTTAATGTGCACAAAAGAAATGTGCGCTGGATCGCCGGGTTTTACCGACGGTCCATAGATGGTGAGCACCTGCTGTAATTCCGTTCCGTTGGGCGTGATAACACCTTCTTTCAAACGAAGGCCCTTAAGGCCCATGGGAAAGGCCGTGCGCGCATAAACGAGCTGGGTTTCAAAATCGCGGATGATTTCAAGGCGGGTCTGCCTCGAGATGCGCGGAGCGTCGCCGTGAATCGCGGCGGCAGGAACTGGCGGTTGATTTTCCGGCCCTTTAATGCCTGAAGAAGAAGAGGATGAATTCCCCACTATCGCAGGGTCGTTCGACTGGCCATAGGCGAGGCAAGAAACGAAACACAGAGGCAATACCAGAAGGGTCGTACTCCGAAATCGCAGCATGCGACACCCCAACGCTTAACAGCATTATATATGCGATGGATGGGGATGGCCTAAAGGTTGCTATTTTTCTTATCTCTGCTCTGCGATCGCCGTTTATGCGCTTTCGGGGCCGCGCTTCTTGTGCTGCTGGCACTTGGTCATGATGGCGGAGCGGAGGCGGGAGCGGAGGTCGTCAGGCAATTCGTAAAGCTGAGAGTCGCGGTAAATTTCGATGGTTTTCTTGGTGGTATCGCAAACCACATAGCAGTTGTGGCACCAGGAGAGGTGGTTCTCCAACTCGACTTTTGTAGGTTCGTCGAGGACGCCGTCTAAATAGTTGGTTAGCTCGGTCAGAAAATCAGAGCATTTCACTGGTCGCCATCTCCACTCTTACGTTTCTCGAAGAACCTTCCCAATCGTTCGCGAAGTTGCAGGCGGGCCCGCAACAGCCGCGATTTGACTGCCGGCACGCTCAACTCTAGCGCTGCGGCGGTCTCCTCGGTCGAAAGTCCTTCGACATCCCTTAGTACAAACACCGTCCGGAAGCCGGGGGGCAGGCCCTGGATCGTCTTGCTTAAGATTTCCCGTAACTCCGCTTGCGTGTATTGCTGCTCGGGGTTCGGGCTCCAATCTGCAATCTCACGCGGAAGCGAATCATCTTCCGTTTTGATGTCTTCATCAAGTGAGACCGTGCGCTCCGGCTTCTTGCGGCGCAACTTCATCAACGCCTCGTTGACGGCGATGCGCACCAGCCAGGTGTAAAACTTGGACTGCTCCTGAAACTTCGCCAGGTTGCTGTACGCCTTCAGGAACGCTTCCTGCACCACATCTTCCGCATCCTCGCGGTTCTGCGTGATGTGCTGGGCAATCCTAAAAACGTTGCGGTCATAACGGCGAACCAACTCCTCGAAAGCAGAGTCGTCGCCTTTCTTGGCCGCCTGTACCAGGGTCAGTTCGTCAGTTACAGGCCCCTCTAGTTTGTTTTGGATGGCTCCCATTCTCTTGGCGATGCAGTATTTTGAATGCGACGAATCGCTGGCTCAAAAGGCAAACTGTTATTCTACTTGGTAACCGTGGTGTTTGCCCAATCGCTTTCGCCTTTGGCCGCGCCTGGGTTTGGGATAAAGTCACAAAGGAAGTTACTGCGCAGTCGAACACGTCCGGACGTAATTCCGGACATGGTCACAAGTACCGTATAATCAGCAGTTAAGATCGGCGCCGAGCTGGCATCGCGATCTGGGTGGTGCGAGAGGATACGGTTTTCCCGAGCATGGTGGAACAGAACCAGAAACAGAACGAAGTGCGGCAGCTCGTTGAGCACGCCGTTGCGCAAGCTTTTCAGGCGCAGATCCCGCAATTGCAGTCGCAGATTGTGCAGCAGGTGCTGCAATCGATTCCGGCTCCAGTAGCCCCTTCCGCGCCAGCAGTGGATAACTCGAGCACGCTGGTTCACGCGGTTTCCAATGTGCATGCGGGTTCGACGCAGAAGGAAATTCTGCGGGCGCTGCTCGATTCCGGCGGAGGGTACTGTTCGCGTATCGCGTTATTTGTGGTGAAGTCAGGAGCCGCGTCGGGATGGCAGGCGCGGGGCTTCGGGGATGACGAGGCAGTCAAAGATTTTTCTCTTGATCTGAATGCGGGTCCCGTAGCGCACGCCTACCAGAACCGAGTCGCCACACCGGGCAACGTCGCGGAAATGGGACGGCGCTTCGTGGAACGATTCAGCGGCCCCGCCAACGAACAGGTGCTGGTATTGCCGCTGACGCTGAAGGAGAAGGTAGCCGCGCTTGTTTATGCCGATGGCGGGGATAGCGGCAAACTGGAATCGTCCGCGCTGGAACTTTTGGTGATCGCAACCAGCGCGTGGCTGGAAGTAGTTTCGCTGCGCAAGCAGGCTGCTGCAAGAGATGACGTCTCGATGACGAGCAGGGTTGACGCCGCGCCGCCTCCCCCGCCACCGGTTCAAACAGTTTCATCCTTTTCAGATCCATTCGCCGCCCACACACCCAAGCATGTGCCTGCCAGCGTTCCTGCTCGTGCGGAACCGGCCGCGGAGGTAGTAGAGATGACTTCGCATGCCAGCGCTGCGGCGCCGGCAGCGGCCGCTGATCCGTGGGCGGGGATGTCGCCGGAAGACGCCGACGTCCATCGCAAGGCGCAGAGATTTGCTCGGCTGCTGGTGGATGAGATCAAGCTGTACAACCAGGCGAAGGTTGCGGAAGGCCGCCGTCACAAAGATTTGTATGACCGGCTGAAAGAAGATATCGACAAGAGCCGCGGTACTTTTCACAAGCGATATGGCCACACCGCGGCGGCGAGCGCCGATTATTTTCATAATGAGTTAGTGCGCAGCCTGGCAGAGGATGATCCTTCGATTATGGGTGCGAATTTCCACCGCTAAAGGCGCAGGTTCTGGCAGTAACGTGTTTTCGCGAGAAGCAAAAGTAGTGATAACAGGGGCGACGTGGTCTTGGGTACTCGCAGCCGCAGCATTCTGCGGCTACATTGGCGTTCTGCCGCCGCGGGCAGAGGCTCTGACGCCATCTGCCCTGAATGCCTTGCAGGATCTGCCTGCACCGACTCCGGCACAGCCGAGCGTTCAATCCCCTGCCGGCGCCAAGGCGCCCACGAGCACAAAAAAGACTCCCGGTTCCAAAGCAACCACCGAAAAAAAGCCCGCTGCCAGCACATCTAAGAGCCACTACGTCAATACGCACAAGCGTCGGCCGGTATCTCCGCGAGTGCGGCGGATGCGGCAGGCGTTTGTGGCTTCGGCAAGTTTGCGTCCCATGGCGCAGCAGTTGCTGCAGGATCGTTCGCTGCCCGCCTATGCCGGAGTTCAAGCTTATGCGCGGGCGCACGCGAAAGAGGATGCTGGAGCGCTGGCGTGGCTGGTTCTCGGTTACGCGCACGTTCTCGATAAAGACTATGCCAAGGCTATCGATCCGCTGAACCGGGCGAAAGTGCATGCGGGAGACTTAGGCGATTACGTGGACTACTATCTCGGGAGTTCATACCTGCAAACTGGCCGCACCGCTGAAGCGCTGGCAAGCCTGGCGGATTTTTCGAAGGCGCATCCGGATTCGTTGCTGGTGCGTGACGCAGCAATCAGCTATGCGGATGCTCTGCTGCTCGAAGGGCAACCAGTGGAAGCAGCAACTTTGCTGGAGCATAACCGTTCCCCCTTGCGGTCAGACCTGGAATTTGCGCTGGGACGCGCCTACGCAGCTTCAGGGCAGAGCGCGAATGCGGCGGAAGTCTTCGAGAATATCTATTACACGATGCCGACCTGCGTAGAGGCGGATGCTGCCAGCGCCGAGTTGAAAAAACTTTCGCTCGCGCCGCAGCCGACCGCGCTTCAACTGAAGACGCGCGCTGACGCGTTAATGGCCAAGCGCCGCTACGCGGACGCGGCCGAGGAATATCGCAGCCTGGTGAACGAAAGCGGGCCGGAGCAGAAGCCAGCGATGCAATTGGCGCTAGCAGATGCGCTGCATCGAAGTGGGAAAAATCGAGACGCGAAACAAGAACTCAGTTCGATCGGTGCGGTGTCCGGTGAAGAAAACGCCCAAAGGCTGTACTTGATCGGCCAAGTGGCGTTTGCCGCTAACGACAACGACGCTTTCTACCGCTCAGTCGAGGAGTTGCGGCAGGCGGCTCCGGCGAGTCCGTGGCTGGAGCAGGCGCTGCTCTCGGCGGCCAATCTGCATTTGGTGCATCACGAATACGATCAGGCGCTCGACGCATTCCGCGAGTCGCAACAGCGTTTTCCCACAGGTGCGCGGGCTTCTTATGTGCATTGGAAGGCCGCCTGGCTGACTCTACGGGAAGGACGCAATGAGGACGCCAAGAAAGCCTTTGAAGAACAGATTGCGCTGTATCCTTCCGGGGCGGAAACTCCTGCGGCGCTCTATTGGCGGGCGCGGCTGGCGGAAGAAGACAATCAGCCGGCGATGGCTGGCGCGTTTTACCGAAAGCTTTCGGATCGTTACCGCAATTTTTACTATGCCGAGCTAGCGCGTCAAAGAATGAAGCGCCTGCCTGCGGTCGCAGCCGAGCAGATGACGCAATATCCGCTACTCGATCGCGTGCCTGCGCTTCAGAGTGATACGAAGATAACGGAGTCAGAACCGCCCTCGGATGAGTTGCATGTACAGAAGGCGGAACTGCTGGGCAATGGCGGGCTGGTTGATTTTGCGGTTCGCGAACTGCAAGCCGCAACTGCGGTCGATGGCGGAAGTTGGGGCCCGGCGGAAACCGCGCAGCTCTACGTTGAGACTGGACACTACAACCAGGCCATCGAAGTGATGAAGCATTCGACGCCCAACTATTTCGCGCTCGATATTCCCGATCTGCCGAGAAAATATTGGGAGGCGCTTTTTCCGAAAGCTTACTGGAGCGATCTGAAACGATCTTCAGCGGCCAATGGGCTCGATCCTTACCTGGTGGCGTCTTTGATTCGCCAGGAGTCGGAATTCAACCCCGGCGCGGTGTCGCGGGCCAACGCGGTGGGCTTGATGCAGCTGTTGCCGAAGACCGGCAAAGTCGTGGCCCGGCAGGCGAAGATGAAGCATTACAACGCCAGCCAGTTGTATACCCCCGCAGTAAATCTGCAATTGGGCACGCGTTATTTCCGCGGCATGGTCGACAAATTCGGCGGATCGTTTGAATACGCCCTCGCCGCCTACAATGCGGGCTCGGATCGCGTTGAGGAGTGGTTAGGACAAGGAAAGTATCGCGATCCGCAGGAGTTTGTGGAATCGATTCCCTTCACCGAGACGCGGGAGTATGTGCAGGCAATTCTGCGCAATGCCAGCGTGTACAAGCAGATTTACGGAACGCCCTAGACCTTAGTATTCCACTCTTATCTCAGAGCGCTTTATCAGCGGCTTCTCTTGCCAGTAGCCTCTTGGCTTGATTGTCGCCACTTGCCGCCTCCCTTGCTGTCTGGGTAGGATTTTCGATAGCTTCCTTTAGCGCCTGGGCAGCGGTACTGCTGATCTGGACCGTGTCCGTTGGAGGCGGCTGCGGTTTCGATGCAGCCGCTTGTTGGGGCGCTGCCGCGGTTTGACTTGCTGGTTGGGCGTGTGTTGCGCTACTTACCGGGGGAATCATGTGGAACCTCTATAAGTTCCATCGGCAACTGGATGCAGGACTTTAGTTTAAAGCGAGAAATAAGTGTTTAACTGTCACTGGCTGGGGCACGCGAGCCGTGCCCTACGAATGGAATTCCTTCGGATGGGACTTGGCGAACAGAATCTCCAACACCAGTAACCCCGCGCCAACTACAATCGCACTATCCGCCAGATTGAACACCGGCCATTGGTACCGCTTCACGTAGAACAGCAAAAAGTCGACCACGCGACCACGCGCCAGTCGGTCCCACAAATTTCCCAGCGCTCCTCCCATAATCAGCGACAAGCCAATACCGGTAGCAAAGTGAGCGTGGTTGTTTTTCCAGAGCAAAACTGAAACCACGAGCAACGCAATCAAAGAAAATCCAATCAGCAAAGCCGTCTTCCAGGGTGCCGGCGAGTCGGCAAACAGGCTGAATGCGGCGCCGGTGTTTTCCGTATGGGTGAGCCGAAAAAACCCGGGGATGATTTGGATGTGCGAATAAAGCGAGATGCGTTGGGCGACAACATGCTTGCTCCAACGATCAAGGAGGACAACGATCAGTGCGATCAACAGATATATCGTGCGCGCGTAGTTCTTGGTCATTCGAAATATAAGCCTGGAAACATCTTAAACTGCGGAAGGCCACAACGCGTGGCGGAACCCCGGTCGTTTCGAAAAAGTACCTCGTCATTCACACGCTCACAATTATTTTCCGGTTAATTTTCACTTTCATCTATACCGCGCCCACGCGCTCCATGTATTCTGATGCGGCCTCGAACAGATGTTTGCGCCCCGCAAGGAACCAAAGCCTGTCTCGAGTTGTTTTAATTCTTATGCCGGCGATATGCGTGCATGAAGCTTTGGAAACGATGGAAAGGCCGGACCCTGCTGTTCCTGGCGGTAGTAGGGCCGGGGATCATTACTGCCAACGTCGACAACGACGCCGGCGGTATCCTCGTCTATTCGCAGGCGGGCGCGCAATACGGCTTTCTTTTGCTGTGGACCATGATCCCGATCACGCTGGCGCTGATCGTGGTGCAGGAAATGAGCGCCCGCATGGGCGCGGTGACCGGTAAAGGCTTAAGCGATCTCATCCGCGAAGAGTTCGGCCTGCGCATCACCTTCCTGATGATGCTGGGAATTCTGATCATTAACTTCGGCAATGTGGTGACTGAGTTTATCGGCATCGCCACTAGCCTGGAATTATTTGGCCTTTCACGCTACATCACCGTGCCAGTATGCGCGGTGATTGTCTGGCTCATCGTGGTAAAAGGCCAGTACAAGAGCGTGGAGAAGGTTTTCCTCGCCGCCTCGTTTTTCTACGTGACTTACATTCTTGCCGGAACGCTTGCCCATCCGCTGTGGAAGAACGCCATGCTGGCCACGGTCAAGCTTCCGGCGATGCACGCCTTCCGCGACCAAGCCTATCTCTTCATGGTGATTGGAGTGGTCGGAACCACGATTGCCCCCTGGATGCAGTTTTATCTTCAATCCTCAATCGTCGAAAAGGGCGTGACCACGCGAGGGCTTCGCGCCTCGCGTTGGGATGTGATTACAGGCTGCGTTTTTACGGACGTGGTGGCGTGGTTCATTATTGTAGCCTGCGCGGCGACGCTGTATGTGCACGGCTACCGCGACATTAAGTATGCGGCCGATGCGGCCCAGGCGCTGAAACCGTTGGCCGGACAGTACGCTTACATTCTTTTCGCCGTGGGTTTGTTCAATGCATCGCTGTTCGCGGCGTCGATTCTTCCGCTATCGACGGCCTACACCGTATGCGAAGGGTTGGGATTTGAATCTGGAGTGGACAAGAAATTTGGCGAAGCGCCATTTTTTTACTGGCTGTACACACTGTTGATTGCGGCGGGCGGCGCCGTGCTTTTGATACCTAATCTTCCTTTGATCAAGATCGCGGTGTTGTCGCAGGTGGTAAACGGTGTGGTGCTGCCGTTTGTGCTGGTCTTCATGCTGCTCCTGATCAACAAGAAAGAAATCATGGGTGCATACGTGAACACGCATTTATTCAATGCCGTAGCGTGGCTGACTACGATCGTAATGATCGGCTTGACGCTTGCGTGGTTCTGGACGTTGCGGGCGGGCGGCTAAATGGCGGTAGTCGGGCGTTTGAAGAGAAAAACACCGTGGACCACAAGAACGCTAGGGATCACGAAGGTTAGAGGAATCGTCCAGCAACCAAATCTTTAACCAGCGATGCATCGGCTTCCAGAAAATCATACGATGCCAGATTCTTTGGCGCGGACCACTGAAGGTCACGAAAAATGCGGTTCTCCATTTCGCCGGCATATTCGCGCACGAGGAAGAAACGCAGTTCCACTGTGCCCCCGTTGGGGTAGGTATGCTGGATGCGGGCGATCTCATCGCCGATGGTGGCATGGATTCCTAATTCTTCTTCCAGTTCACGACGTAACGCATCGCGAGGCTGCTCGCCTTCTTCGATTTTTCCTCCGGGAAATTCCCATTTGAGCGGCATGGTTTGATGGCGCGTGCGCTGGCAAACCAGGATCTTGGAATCTTTTTCGATCACTGCCGCTACGACGCGCTTCATAAGGTTGAGATTCTGGGGCGGCAGCGGACAAGTGCGTACTGGCGCGGCATGGTTGAGGGGTTTGGTGAGTTTAAGCTTGTAACCTGAACTGGGCCGGATCCGACCCGGGATTCTGAATCAGTGCTTTCCTTTAGCACTTGGACTTCTCCAACTTCTTCCCTACAACTTCGGCGCAGAATTGCACGAGTTCCTGGTCTGCGGGGGCAAATGCGGCCGGAAAATGGCTGTCGATGTCGAGCTCGCCTGCCACCTTGCCGTTCACAAAAATGGGCACAACGATTTCGGACTTGGTCTCGAGCGAACAAGCGAGGTAGCGAGGGTCTTTGCTGACGTCATCCACCACAACAGTTTTTCCGCTGGAGGCGGCGGCGCCGCAAATGCCCTGATTCAGCGGAATGCGAGTGTGCGGGGTCATAGCCCCTACAAATTGTTCAAGCACCAGCATCGGCGGGCGGGCGTCGGGTTCCAGCATGTAAAAACCAACCCAGTTGTATTTAAGCATGCGAGCGTGCAATGTCTTGCAGACACCTTCCATCAAATCCGGGGCGGAGGGGGCAGACTCCGCAAGGCCCATGATTTCGCTTCGGACTTCTTCGATTCGAATGCTGTCGGGCATGTGCAAAATCTTAACTCACTGGCGAACCTTCTCCACTATTGAAGACGGATCAAAGGTAATCTGGCGGATTCCTTCGGTGCACGTGAATAGTTCAGGATGAATGGCAAAGGCCAGCGCGTTCAGGCCGCGGATGAGGGTAGGAGCCGGGGTATTGAGAAACTCGTCGCGCACACAGTAAATACGCGACGTGCGAGCGGCACCAGTTCCCTGCCACTTACGGTCAGCTATTATTTTTTCAAGCGGGACACGGTCGCCCGCTCCGCACCAGGCTGCAATCAAAATATCAGGATTCATGTGGGCCACTTCTTCGGCCGTAATCTGCTTGCCGGGAGTACCGAGAAATTTGCCGCCAGCGACTTCCACCAGTTCCGCAACCCAGGCCTGCGAGGCAATCAGGAGCTTGCCCCATTCCTCGCAGAAAACCGTGGGACGCGCCAATCCCGCGGTGCGAGAGCGAACTTGTTCGATTGTGTGCTGCATGTCTTCGATCAGATGCTGGCCGCGATAGTTCGCTCCGACTGCTCCGGCGATGATGGCGATATCGGTATAGATGTCGGAAAGCTTTCTCGGAGCGAGACCGAGGAAAGGAATTCCGCACTTGAGTATTTCGACGACAGACTTTTCCTGGTAAGGGACGGAGGCGATGACAAGATCGGGCCGCGCCGATATGATCTGATCCGCATTGGCAGTCCAGGAGTCGGGGAGGATGGTATGCGGTTGCGATTTAATTTCGGGAACCACATCAGCGCAATACCTCGTGCACGCGACCACGCGGCGCAGTTCGCCGACACCGGCAAGAATCACAGTGGCGCTCGGTTGCAGGCTGGCAATGCGTCTGGGGGCGTGAGCGGAAGGCATTTGATTCAGGACTTTACTTTGATGCGAGTTAATGCCAGCGAAAGAGCGTCCAGGGCGAGCTGTGCGGCGTGAGTTGAGGCTTGCGGCAAGCCGCCGACTGCGCCGGTCAAATCTTCGCGCCGCAAGTTCAGAACTTCATCCATCGTTCTTCCCACAATTAATTCTGTTAGGGCTGAGCCGCAGGCAATAGCCGCCACGCATCCTTTGGCCTTGAATTGCGCTTCGGTAATGCGGCCTGAGCTTCCTTTCAGGGTTAAACGCAAGATATCTCCGCACGCAGGATTTTCAATTTCCGCGGTGGCATCAGGATCGGCAATTTCTCCAGCGTTTCGCGGATTCTGAAAATGATCGAGTAATTGCGCTGAATACATCGGTAGATCAATTGTAAACGGAAGCGCTATGGGCGAAAGCTCAAGCGCGAGAGCGAGTACCTTCGGGGAAGAATACTGGCCAGCCGCGTTCCCGGGCAACGGCTTCCAGGTCCGCGTTCGGATTGATGGCGAACGCATGTTCCGCCATGGCAAGCATCTCCGCGTCCCAGCGCGAGTTGCCGAAAGCAGCGTCAATTCCCTTCCCTACGACCTCGCGCAGCGCCTGCGGTTTGCCGGGGCCCGAGGGGACGCGTACCAGACGATCGGAGGCAAGATTGCCATCGAGCGCGACTTTAGCCGCCAGAACGCGATTCTCAGGGATGCCGAAATGCTTCATGGCGGCGCGAATTACCCACTCGTTGGTTGAGGAAACGGCCCAGATTTCGCAGCCATCCTGCTGCAGGCGGCGCACGAGTTCGAGCATCGCCGGAAAAATTTGCTTGGTGAAGGACTGATCGACGAATTGCCGGGCTGCCTCCATCATCTTCAACTCTGAAATGCCGCGGTGCATGGTCACCATTTCGCCGCACATGGTTGTCTCATCAACCTCGCCGCGGCGGTAAGCGGAGTAACGCTCGCGCAGAGGAAGCACGAGAGCGCCAGCGATAAGGTTTCCATGCTCGAGTTCCCAATCGAAGAAGCGAACGCCGGCATCGCCGGACCATAACGTTCCATCGCAATCGAATGCGGCCACGCGCGGCCGAAGACGGACTATGGACTCAAGAAATTGGTTGGTGACGGGAAGAAATTGTTGCGCCTCGGCGGCATCCATCTGTCGACGATAACGCGCTTCACTCGAGGTGCGCAAATGAGGTGCGCAAATGAAGCTCGCAAATCGGGAGCTACATGCACGACGGGCGCGCCAGCAGCGAGGTGTAATCCTCTGGAGTATTGATATTCAGGGCGACGAAAGGGTCCTCGACTTGAACGTATTGAATGTGCACCTGGAGCTTGTGCTCTATGTCGCGAGCGATAGTTGTGGCTGGAGCGCGTAGAAACACTTCTATCATTTCGCGGCCGGCAAGGTAAGGGTGGCCGTGTTTGCCGGAATACTCCGGGACGACCGCCCAAATGTTATCGTCGGCGGTTTCGAAGCTGTGCAGCAGAATTTGAATGGTTGCATCGCTTACTGGCGGACGGTCGACCAAAGTGATCATGGCCGCGTCACGGCCATGGTTCAGCACTTCGCCGAGTCCAACTTGCAGAGAACTGAACTGACCGCGGGTGGGATCGGGATTCACAACCAAAGATGCGCCGTGAGCAAAAATGATTGGCGCCAAAGCCCGTTCATTCTCGCCGACCACAACGACAACGAAGTCGGTGGCACGCGAAAGCGAGCGAATCGCGGCGGAGAGAAACGTTGCGTTGGAAGGCGCTTGGCCCGCCGTGGCCGGGGGCCACGGCAATAAGGCTTTATCTCTGCCCATGCGCGAGGAATTGCCGGCGGCAAGGATCACGCCGGCGAAGCTAGGAGCGCGGGTCACGATTGCCTTTCGCGATCAGAAATCAAGACTCACTCGTGGTCCTCGACGATGGCATTCGCGGCGGGGCTCTCTTCCGCTCGAGAGTTTTGCGAGCGAAACCAACTCATGTGGGGCAAGCCCTTATCGGCATGACGACGGACCGCAATCAGTTCCGCGGTGATGGCAACGGCGATTTCTTCGGGCGTGACGGCTCCAATATCGATACCGATGGGCGCGTGGACCCGGTCGAACAGATGCGCCGGCACTCCCTCTTTCTGGAGCGTCTTGAAAATTTCGATGACCTTGCGCTTGGAGCCGATCATGCCCACATAGCGGGCTCGAGTCTGGACGGCCCAGCGCAGAATCCGCATATCGTCGCGATGGCCACGAGTGACAATAACGATATAGGAAGCCTCGTTAGGTTCGAGCTTTCGCATCGCTTCATCGAAATCGAGGGCATGCACTTCGCGAGCCGCAGGAAAACGTTCTTTGGTTGCGTAGGAGGTGCGGTCATCGGCAACGACAAGATCGAAGTCAGCGTTGGCCGCGACTTTGCAAAGGTTTACAGAGACGTGGCCTGCCCCAAATACATAAAGTAATGCTGGAGGTAAGATCGGTTCGATAAAAACTTCAAGCGTGCCCCCGCAAACCAGGCCTGTATCATATTTCGGATCCTGGTTGAGATCGAAACTGAGGGTGCGAGGCTTCTCCGATTCCATGACCTCGCGGGCCGCCTGCCAAACATCGGCCTCGACGCAGCCGCCGCCGATGGTTCCAACGATTGAGCCGTCATCGCGCACGAGCATCTTGGCTGTCTTGAACGAAGGAATCGAGCCGCGCACGTTGACGATGGTGGCAACAGCTCCGCGGCGTCCCTGGTGGCGAAGCTCGACGATTTGCTCGTAGATGTCCATGGTGGTTGCAGACACTTGGCAGTTTGATTATCCGGCGGTAACCGGGAGGGAGTCAAACGTTCGACCAAGCAAAAGCCCCGGGTCATCAATCCGGGGCTATGCATTAAACCAGTAGGAACGACACGGCCTGCCAAGCAGCTCAATCGTGAACCGGCATAGGATGGTTGTCAAGCTTACTTTTCGGCGAGTGGAACACAGAGGGCGGCAGAGTCGAACTGCAATGGCTGATGAAGCCACTCAC
>JGI12635J15846_10000446_pt1 | contig 35229 bp, 35 predicted proteins | sample BlaSpr_A8_OM2_M2_FD_15846 | JGI IMG/M metagenome (IMG submission 15846)
GGTTCATCTGGAAAATGGGGTGAAGTTGGTCGTCCCACGGGTACGATTCGGTGCGGACGGGCATCGTCAAAGAGACGAGGTTCTCCGGCGCCACGTCTGGAACGTAAGTCATCACGCTCTTGAAGTCGCCGACTTGTTCAAGAATGCCAACGCGGCGACCGAGGACGTGGACATTCAGCTTCAAGCACCGCCCCGTTCGCGCCGCAGTTCGTCGAGGGTACCTGAGGCCCCTACCTCTGCGAAACTCATTTCAAGGCCCAACACGGCGAGTACCGCCAGGAGTTTGCGGGAACCGAACTCCGATACCTGTCCTCGTTCAAAGCGCACCAGGGATTCCCTCGCGATGCCAGAGCGCAGGGAAACCTCGCTCTGGTTCAGCCCAAGAGCCTTTCGTCTGGTTGAGACCGCATCGCCCAGTTCTGCCAGCGTCTGCACAATGTGATTTATACATCACTTTATAGATAATTTCAACGAATTTGTGATTTATACATCACTTTTATGGGTTTGGCCTTCCTGAAATGTCTCGCAGCATCAACCCGGTAAGGCTATTGAAAAGATGCTGTGCACAGAGGAAATCCGATCTCCATGCCAACTGACTGTCGGTCAGTCGGCGCCAGACTTCTGAGATGTCCCCGAAGACGACTTGGAGGAGATCAATGGCGAAGCGCAAAGGCTGGTTTGCGCGGCGAAGGATATTTACGCGTGCCACAAAAAGTGTTCAACAGCGAAAAAGTGGACACTAAGCAACGAGTGCGCAAGTAAGCTATTTATAATCAATAGGTTGGCAGCCGAACCATGTAAGCCGAATTCTGTCCGCCTTCCGGCGGGACGGTCATTCCTCTGGGCCACGCATTGCTGCGGGGCTCAAGCGACCTACCCGAAGGTTGTGGCGCGCCGAGCCGGCACGCATCCCAGCGCACCCGAAGGTTTCGCCAGAAAATCCCTCCCTATTTGGTCTTGCTCCATGTGGGGTTTGCCCTGCCCGCCGCATTACTGCGCCGGCGGTGCGCTCTTACCGCACCTTTTCACCCTTACCTGAGCTTTGCGGCCCGGGCGGTATGTTTTCTGTGGCACTTTCCGTCCAACCGGCTTGAACCGGCCGTCCCGGACGTTATCCGGCACACTGCTCTGCGGAGTTCGGACTTTCCTCCCGTCTTCCGACGAGCGACCGTCCGGTCCGGCTGCCAACCAGATCATTATAGTGCAGCCGCACATGGCGCGAACCGATACCGCGGCCAACTAGCAGCAGTATCCAATCACAACCGCTCCTGGGTTTATACGCCAAATCACCATCTCAAAAGCAAAGCGATTCTTCCCGCCACGAAAAAGAAAGCGGCGGCGGCAATTTGCACATAACCTGAGATCGTGACGCCCGCGTATTTTCTTAAGAACCAGGGAATTGCCGGGCAAGCCGAAAGGCCCGAAAACAGGGCGAACCAACCGTTGCTTAGCCGCCATGGCCCTCTCGTCCAGAGAAGCCATACGCCGCCACCGGCCGCTAGAATTGTCCACGCCCAAGCCACGACCCAAACCAGCGCTGCAACCAACGTGCTATTGGTCCTCTGCTCTGCGTTCGGCCGTTTCGATAGCATTGAATTCGCCTTCCCCCCCGGAACTCAGACCTGAACCCCCGCCCAGTTGCACGTGCGTGACTCGCTCTCACTCCGCTTGTTTCGGCCCGAGAGCAAACACATAGACCAGCAGGGCTGCACCGATCAACAATGGAATTACTCCGACCAGATAGACCGGGCCGTCTCCAGGCTCGACAATCCCACGCAGCAGCACCATGACGCCAAGACCGACCGCGGTCGTGATCAAACCGCCCAGTTTGAGGCCTTCGAGGCGGCGGCGGAAAGCGTTTTTCTCCTTCTCGCGCAGAAGTTCCAGCGCACTTTTGGCGCCCTCCGACGAACTCTCCGCGATCTTCTTCACAGCTTCACTGTTGTAGTAAGCTTCACGTTCCTTGCGGCGAGCGTCGGCCCACGAGGCGACCGCTAGAAAAGAGAAGAGAGCAATGCTTCCTACGACCGGGATCGCGACCGCTACGACACCGGCGGTGTTGCCGTTCACTTCGAATGCCATGGCTAGCTCCTTGAGGTTAGCTCCTTGAAGTTTCCGTGCTTATGTCAGGTATGACCAGCCTCCCTCAGCTCCGGTTGCGTTTTCTTTGTCCTGAACGCATTTGTGAAATAATGCAACCCTGGGTTGATTGGCGATGTCATACCGTTGAGGCAATCCCAGAGTGAGCGCCAGCGACGATCGGGCCGATGTGGAACAAGTTCTGGCCGGTGACGTTTCCGCTTACGAGGGAATTGTCCGCCGTTGGCAAGGACCCCTCATCAATCTCGCCTACCGCTTTTGCCACGATCGTGGCCGGGCCGAAGAGATGGGGCAGGAAGCCTTTCTGCGCGCCTTCCGCGCGCTCGGCCAGTGGCGCAAGGATGCGGCTTTTTCCACGTGGCTTTTCGCGCTCGCCACCAACCTCTATCGCTCGGAAATCCGCCGTATTCCAGCGCGCACTGTGTCGATCGAAGACATTGCCGAACCTCACGACAATCGCGCCTCTGACGGAGGCCTCGAGGAACGCGATCAGGATCGGGCGGTACGGCGCGCGGTTTTGGCTTTGCCCGCAAAGTATCGCGAGACGTTGATCCTTTTTTATTTTCACGATATGGATGTGACCAGCGCGGCACGAAGTCTCGGCTTGCCCGAGGGCACTGTGAAAGCGCGATTGTCTCGCGGACGGGAAATCCTGCGCGGCAAACTTCCGCAACTGTTGGCGATGCCGCATCTCGAGGAGGCTTGATGAAACAGTTGGGAGAACATGAGGAGGAGGAAATGAACCGCATTCTCTCGCGAGATGACGAAATTCTCCCGTCGTCGGGCTTCGCCGCCTCCGTCATGCAGGCAGTCCGGCGCGAAGCTGCGGCGCCCCCCCCGATTCCGTTTCCCTGGAAGCGCGCTCTGCCGGGCGTAGTGGTTGCCGGCCTGGTGCTGGCGCGGATTTTGGTCGTAGGCATTTCGGACATATCGCGGCTGATCAGCGCGTCCGCCTCGCCCCAACCTTCTACCTCTTCGCCCTCCATATTGCCATTCTTGTTGCCCCGGACGATGGAGTCTCCGGTGGGATGGATCGTGCTCGGACTCCTGATCGCGTTTCTATCGACGAAACTGTCGATGCGATTTGGTTCTGGCGAGGTGTGATGCTGCTCGATTGAGCCCTGCAGCGATCAGTCAGGCGGAAGCGATCAAGTTTCCTTCCTTCACATAGCACCGTCGTGTTTGGGCAGCAACTAGACAGTTTGCTGAAGAACTCGCGCTTCGTATCAGAGTATCGCTTCAGCGATACCGTAAGTTCTTCGGAATCAGACGCCCCTTTAGGGGCTGCGCGCAGTTTCTTGGCAAACTGTAGAGCCGTTGCTCGAGCCTCATCCTGTTAAACTCATTGGGAGAAAAGCGCGTGCTCCTACTTCTGCGCGGGGGCGATTTTCAAGCGCCAGCTGTCTGCAAATGAACATCACTGAGGGGATCAAAATCGCGTTCCTGTCGTTATGGGCGAACAAGCTGCGCTCCGCGCTGACATTACTCGGCGTGGTGATCGGAGTCGCCGCAGTAATTGCCGTTGTGACGTTCGTGAACGGCATCAACGGTTATGTAGCAACAAAGATTTTCAATCTCGGCGCCGACGTTTTTATCGTCTTCAAGAACTCACCCGCCATCACCAATGTCGACAAATTTCTCGAGGCGGAGAAGCGCAAGGATCTCACCCTGGAGGACTACGCCGCTGTCCTCGATGCTTGCAAGCATTGCGAATGGGTTGGGGCGTCGATTAATAACGCCAGCGGACACGTCAAATATGGCGAGCAGTCGATCAGCGACACCAACGTGCGCGGCGTGACACCTTCCATGGTTCCCATCCTCGACATCGATCTCACCGCCGGGCGCATGGTTAACGAAACCGACTTGCGAAACAATTCCGCGGTGGTCGTCGTTGGACCGGACATCACGGAGAATCTCATGCCCGGCACCGATCCAATCGATAAAGAAATTCGCATCGATGGCTGGGTCTATCGCGTGATCGGAGTGGGCAAACGCAAAGGCAAGACGCTCGGGCAGACGCTGGATAACTATGCGCTCATGCCGATCACATCCTATCAAAAACAAAATGGCACGCATGAAAGCATACGTATTTCGGGAAAAGCAGCCGCCAGCGGCGCCGGCTTTGATGAGGCTATGGATGAAGCGCGCGCCGTTTTGCGTGCGCGCCGCCACGTTCATCCCGGCGATGACGACAATTTCGACATCGAGACCAACGATAGCCTGTTGAGTATCTGGTCGAATTTCAGCGGCACTTTCTTTTACGCGATGATAGGAATCGCCGCGATTTCGCTGGTCGTGGGGGGCATCGTGATCATGAATATCATGCTGGTTTCGGTGACAGAACGGACACGAGAAATCGGCATCCGCAAAGCGATGGGCGCGCGGCGCAGCGACATCCTGCTGCAGTTTCTGATTGAGTCGGTGGCGTTGGCGATGCTCGGCGGCGCGATCGGCGTTGTGTTTGGCATAGTTATTGCCAAGGGCGTCACGCTCGCCATCGGCATGCCCTCGGTGATCAAGCTATGGGCAGTCATGGCAGGAGTGATGGTGGCGGCCAGCGTTGGAATTTTTTTCGGCGTCTATCCGGCACGCCGTGCCGCAGTGTTAGATCCTATCGCGGCATTGCGCTTTGAAACTTAAAAAGATTCTCTCGGCGCACTCCGCGTCTCGGCGGTGAAGAGGTTTCGGAGCAATGTTAGTCAAAGGTGAACTCGGCGAAGGCTTGAACATGGCGGTCGACACAATCCGCAGCAATAAGCTGCGCTCGTCGCTCACTGTGCTGGGCATCGTCATCGGCGTCGCCGTGGTCATCGGAATTTCATCAATCGTTCGCGGTCTGAACGACAACGTCAGTCAGGTCATCACCAGCCTGGGCTCGAATATTATTTTTGCCTTTCATCTCGAGCCCTTCACCTTCGGACGCCCGACGGAAGAGATGCGCACCCGCAAAGAACTAACCTTCGATGATGCCATGGCGATGCAGGACCTGCCCCACGTCAAGGCAGTCAGCGTCGGCGTGCGTTATTTCCGGCCGGAACTCGGGACCGGCACTTACTCCGTCAAATATAAAGACCGCAAGGCGAAACAGACGATTCTCGAAGGCGACACGAGCTCTTACAAAGATGTGATTGACGTGGCGCTGGACGCGGGCCGGTGGTTCAGCAGCATCGATGAAGAACGGCGCGCCCCGGTCATTATTATCGGGCACGACACCGCGCAAGAATTATTTCCCAGCGAACAGCCGCTGGGCAAAGAACTGGATATCGAGGGCCAACTGTTTACGGTGATCGGCGTGGCGAAGATTCGCAAGAGCGTGTTCGGTGGAGGAAAGAATCCCGATGACAACATCGTTTTCTTTCCGCTCAGCACGTTTCGCAAGCTGCATCCCGAACTGAAGCAATACTGGATCAGCGTTAAAGCTACGTCGCACGATGACATGCCCAAGGCAATCGATGAGATGCGCGAATTGCTGCGGCGCCGCCGGAGGGTTCCGACGGAGAAGCCGGACAACTTCGCCGTCTTCACGCAAGACTCGATCTCCGATGTGTGGAATCAGATCACCGGGATGATTTTCGTCTTCATGTTCGCGGTGTCGAGTGTCGGCCTGATCGTGGGCGGTGTGGGCGTGATGAACATCATGCTGGTGTCGGTCACCGAACGCACGCGCGAAATCGGAGTCCGCAAAGCAATCGGCGCCCGCAAGCGCGACATTCTCGTGCAGTTCACACTCGAAGCAGTGATGCTCACGGCTGTCGGCGGAGTGATCGGACTTTTGGTGGGAGCAATTATTACCGCGATCGTTCCTGTCGCGTTTCCGTCGCTGCCCGCGACCATGTCAGTGGATTGGTCGATCTTCGCCTTCGTCGCCTCGGCCACGGTTGGATTGGTCTTTGGAATTTATCCGGCGTGGAAAGCAGCCAACCTCGATCCCATTGAGTCGCTGCGCTACGAGTAACATAGTATCGACACGATGGTGCCGATGACGCCACCGATCATCAGAGCGGTAGTCGAAACCGTGGCGGCGATTGGAACCGTCGGCAGTTTGTTTTTTTATTTTCTATCCGCCCTCGGCTCGACCAGTTTCCTGCGCTACCGCCGCAAGAGAGTCGAGCAGGCGGCGCGTCTCGACGCCGCCTTGCCACCGGTTTCCCTACTCAAGCCCTTAAAAGGCGTCGATCCCGAAATCTGGGAGAACTTCTGCAGTCACTGCGAACAGGATTATCCAGAATTCCAGCTGATCTTCGGAGTCAGCGATCCAGCCGATCCCGCCGCCGAAGTGGTGCGCAAACTGCAGGCGAAATATCCGAATCTGGCGATTGATCTGACTGTTTGCGATCGCATTCTGGGTACGAATATCAAGGTCAGCAATCTGGCGCAGATGGTCGGCGCGGCGCGCTACGAAATTCTGCTGGTGAATGACAGCGACATTCGCGTGCCTCCAGACTACTTACGCAAAGTGATTGCGCCACTGGCGGATTCTTCAGTGGGGCTGGTTACGTGTCTCTACCGCGGCATCGCCTGCCCAACACTGGGCTCGCGGCTAGAGGCGCTAGGCATCGCCACCGATTTTGTGCCGGGAGTTTTGAGTGCGAGATTTCTCGAGCATGGGCTGCATTTCGGATTGGGCTCAACCCTAGCATTTCGGCGGCGTGACCTCGAAGCTGTTGGCGGATTCGAGGCGCTGGTCGATTATCTTGCGGACGACTACGAACTAGGAAAGCGCATCGCCGCCACGGGAAAACAAATTGAACTCGGCGCGGCGACCGTTGCCACCCTTCTGCCCCCATACACATTCCGTCAGTTTCTCGCCCATCAACTGCGCTGGTCGCGGACGATTCGCGACGCCCGTCGTTGGGGATACGCGGGACTCATCTTTACCTTCGGACCTCCGTGGGCATTATTGACCGTCGCATCGGCACGCGGTGCATTATGGGCCTATGCATTATTTGCGCTGACGTTCGCCGCGCGATTCGTCGTTGCCTATATCGCCGCGGACGCTGTGCTTGACGACCGTCGCATGTTTGGCAACGAACTGATCGCCAATATTTTCCTGCTGATGTTGCGCGATTTGATCGCGCCTGTCGTGTGGATAGCCAGTTTTATGGGCAATCGAATCTACTGGCGCGGCGACGTTTTTGATCTGAAAGACGGGCGCTTGATCGTTGTTAAATGAACCTGTCCAGTGATCCTGCAAAGCGACTGTGAAGTGACTACTGGGAAAGCCACACCCGGTTTGAAAAAATTGTCTTGCCTCCGCGGCGTGCAACTACGAAGCTCCTTAATCCCTTAAGCGCCGCAGGATCTTCCTGATCGGTCCAGAAAAAGATACGCCCGGAACCATTCCACATATTCACAAAAGATTCCTGCGTTTCCCAGACCGGCGGAGCATCGGGGAACTGACTGCCGTACCACATGTTTCCACCGGGAACGTGCAGGCTGCGCAGCCGCAGTCCCGTATAGAAATTGAGCGTCGACGCGTTTTCATAAAGACCGGCGACAACAATCTGATCGCCAGGTCGGTACTGCTCGCGAATCGCCAACGCCAGATCTTTCGACGAAATAATCGGAGAGAAAATGCCGAACGCGATGCGTACGCACGCCAGCACAACCACCATCAGCGCCATCAGCGCCGCATTCCCGGCGCCAGCGCGACCTCGGCGCCGCAGAAAAAAATTGGCGAGCGTGCCCAGCAGGAACGCCAACGAAAAGCCAAACAACGGGACGCGGAATGCTCCCATCGCCTGCGGAGTTAAATCCAGAAAGTGTCCGAACGAGAGCGCGTAATCCTGTGGATTTTTTCGCAATAGGTCCGAAAGATCTGTGCCCGGAGGGGGTGCCTTCGAAAATAAGAGCAGCGCGAAACCCGCGGCGGCGACGACGACACCAATCACCAGCAATGCCGCCGATGAAATCCGCCCACTGCGCCGCTCGCGGCTGTCGGCAGCGGAACTTCTCTCACGTTGCAGCCATCCGCCAACCAGCAAAGCCATTCCCGGAATCGCCGGAATGGTGTAGTACTCCTGCCGCGTGGAGAGACTGAAGAAGCCAACGATTACGATGTTCCACAGGAAAAATAAAAGATAGGCACGCTGACGCTGCGTCATCTGGCTGCGGAAGTCGCGCCAGCGCCTCGGCACCTCCAGCAACGATTGCGGAAGAAACACAGTCCACGGAACCAGCCATAGAACGAGCAAGGCCCAGAAGAGAAGAAGCGGGACGGTATCGTAATCGCGAGGGACGCGCTTGTTCAAGAACCGCAGGAAATGCTCATTGACGAAGTAGAACCAGAGAAATCCGCGGACATGGCCCTGCGCTGGATTCCGCAACGCCGCCAGCATGTGCCAGGGCGCTGCTATTAGCAGGAAAACCAGAGTGCTCGAAAACAGGCGCAGCTTCAGCAAGTGCCGTAAATTTCCAGTGAGCAGCAGATAAAGCAGGATCGCGCCGGCTGGAAATACCAGGCCGATCAGTCCCTTAGTGAGGACGTTCAAAGCACACACGGCGGCCAGGCCCCAACAAGCCCAGCGCGAAGGTTTCGGTTGTTCGAGAGAAATCAGGAAAAACCAGAACGTCAGAGTCAGCCACAAACCAACCGCTACATCAGGAATAAGGAAACGGGTAAAAAGAAACGGCCCGAGCGCTGTCGTCAATACTAATCCAGAAGCGAATCCGCCTTCGTTGCCGAATGCCCAGCGGCCCAATCCGTAGGTCGAAAGAACCATCGCGAGCACGACCAGCATGAGCGGGAAGCGAGTGCTCCACTCGCTAATGCCAAATGTTTGGTAGCTGGCGGCAACCGCCCAATACATCAGAGGAGCTTTCTCCAGATAACGCTCGCCATTGACATACAGCGTTACCCAATCATGGCGCTGCAACATCTCTTTCGCCGCCTCGGCATGCACCGTGTCGGCATCGTCGAGCAAAGCCGGCCGAGACAGTCCTGACAAGTAAATTACGGCCCACAACGCGATCAGCAACAGTATGGAAATCTTGGGATGGAAAATTTTCGGATGGCTCATGCTCTCGGTTATCGAGGCAGCGAGATTGGGCGCGACGGTAGAGTTCATCAAATGATTTCCTATTAGTATATAAGGAGAAAGAACACGCCGGACTTCGATTGTCTCAACCCACCGCGACTTTGCGCGCTACGCGAGCCTCCGCTACTTCGCGGTAAATCTCGAGGATTCTCGACACCGAAGTCGTCCAGGAAAACTTCTTGGCTTGTTCGTATCCGCGCTGCTTCATGCGGTCGCGGAGCGCCGAATCGAGCAACACGCGCTGCAATCCGCGCCGAATCTCAAAAACATTTTCCGGATTCACCAGCAGCGCCGCGTTGCCAGCTACTTCCGGCAAACTCGAAGTATTCGAAGTGACCACCGGAGTTCCATGGGCCATCGCTTCGAGTGGAGGCAACCCAAATCCTTCGTAGAGTGACGGGAAAACAAAAATTTTCGCCACGTCGTAAAAAATACGCAGCACTTCGATGGGCACGAACCCGAGAAAGCGCACATCGTTCTGCACTCCGCTGCGCACAACGGTGCGGCGTAGCCGGGGATGGCTGGAAAGATCGTCGCCGATGATGATGAGCTTTAAATCAGGGTATAGATTTTCCTTCTGCAGTTCACTCTTGAGCGCAGAGAATGCCTCGATGATGCGCACGACGTTCTTGTGGGGTCGAATCGCACCGGCATACAAAATAAATGGATGGTTTACAAGGTAACGTTGCGCGATCAAGTCGCGATCGGCCTGGGTAGCATGGCCGTGCAGAAAACGCTCATCGATGGCGTTGTAGACAACCTCAATGCGTGCGTCTGGAATAGCCAGCAGTTTTTCAATTTCATTCCGGGTGAATTGCGAGACTGCGATCACACGCGCCGCGCGGCGCAACACGCGGCGGGTCAGATAAAAGTGCATGCTGCGCCGCAAACTCGATGCGTTGCGCGATCCATACATGTGCTCCAGCAGATCATGCACGGTAAGCACATAAGGGCAACTCAGCCCGCGCGGAACCCAGAAGAGATGCGGAATGTGCACGACATCGCAATTAAGGCGCCGCACGATCGCCCGAAAATCGAGATTCCCTTTGACGGTGTTGTCGCCGCCGGCCAGATTGACGGCGTGGAAGTTGGGCGGCAGATCGCCGCATTCCGTTACTCTGTCGGGCGATCCGATCAGGAAATATTTGCTCTCGCGGTCGAGGTGCGCCAGCGTGCGGACCACGTTGCGGATATACGTGCCAACTCCGAATTCCGTCATGCGACGGATGTCGATGGCTACTTTCACAGCCTGAATTTAATCACAGGGCGGCGAGGGAACACAGGGAATTCGCGACACACCCAACATTCCATCGCTATTGGCAAGTGCACAGGCCTTTCGCTTCGTTTCAAGATGACAATCCGTTATGGCTGACAAATATTGACTGGCAAAAGAATCAGGCCCTGACCTCGACCTGCGCCTTAGCGCGCCGCTCGGCATAAAGTGGAAACTCCTCGGCTAGCCCAAGGACCTGCTTGCGGATCTTCGCCAACGCCGTAGCGTCGGCACGATGGTTGAGCGCCTCGGCAATCCAGTGCGAGATCTGACGCATCTCGGCTTCCTTCATGCCGCGCGTGGTCACGGCCGGCGTTCCGATGCGAACGCCGCTCGGCTTCATCGGCGGATTCGTATCAAACGGAATCGCGTTTTTATTGACGGTGATGCCGGCCTCGCCTAAAGCTTTCTCCGCCTCGCTGCCGAGCATTCCCTTCGCGAACACGTCGACCAACATGAGGTGCGTGTCGGTTCCACCGGAGACGATGCGATAACCATCCGCGGCGAGCGTCTCCGCCATCACTTTGGCATTAGCTACAACCTGGCGCGCGTAGTCGCGGAAACCCGGCTGCGATGCTTCGAGGAAGCAAACGGCCTTCGCCGCCATAATGTGCACCAGCGGGCCTCCCTGCATTCCGGGGAATACTGTCTTATCGATCGCCGCGGCAAATTCCTGCTGGCTGAGAATCATTCCAGAGCGCGGTCCGCGCAGCGTCTTATGCGTGGTCGAAGTTACGATATGCGCATGGGGCACGGGCGACGGATGCGCTTCTCCCGCGACCAGGCCGGCGAAGTGCGCCATATCGACTAGGTAAAGCGCGCCCACTTTATCCGCGATCTGGCGCATACGGGCGAAGTCGATGATTCGCGGATAGGCGCTGCCGCCGCCAATAATCAGCTTCGGATGCTCCTGCGTGGCAATCTTTTCCAGTTCGTCGTAATCGATGGTTTCAGTTTCGCGCGTAACGCCGTACGGAACGATCTTGTAGGTCTTGCCAGAGAAATTTAGATGATGCCCGTGGGTAAGGTGCCCGCCATGAGCCAGATTCAAACCAAGAATGGTGTCGCCGGGCTGCAACACGGCGGCGTAAGCGGCCTGATTGGCCTGCGATCCGGAGTGGGGCTGCACATTGACATTCTCCGCACCGAAAAGTTTCTTGGCCCGCTCGCGCGCCAGATTTTCGACAACATCGGCAAACTCGCATCCGCCGTAATAACGCTTGCCGGGATAGCCTTCCGCATATTTGTTGGTGAAGACCGACCCGGCGGCCTCGAGCACCGCCTCGCTGACAAAGTTCTCTGAAGCGATCAACTCCAAGCCTTCATGCTGGCGCCGAACTTCGTTCTCGATAGCGTTCGAAATCTCGGGATCAACTTCATAGAGCGAGCGGGACATCGCGGAATTTTTCATGGTTGGATACCGAAGGCCATTTTACCGCGACGCGAAGACTTTGTCGGGTGTGGGCTCGGGGTCTGCGGCCTTGCCTCGACTCGAGGAGCCGCAGAACCCGCCCAACCCACCCGCGCCCGTTGTCATCCAAGCAGCGATAGAAAAAGCGAACAAAAAATAGAAAGAGTGATCAAAATGACCTCCCTCAGACCTTGGCCCAGCGCCGCGATAGTACTCCTGCTGACCGTACTCACCGCTTGCACCCAACAGCAACAAAACCCGCAGGAAGTGCGGGAAAAGACTGCGGAAGCGACGGCGGAAGCAAAAAGCGACGTCAAAGCAGTGGCGGACGGGATCCGCGAGGGCTGGAATCGCAACAAACCGCTCGATTTGAACGCGGCGTCGCGAGATCAGCTGATGAGCCTGCCAGGGATGAATGCGCACGATGCCGATCGCGTGATTGCAGGCCGTCCTTATACCGAAGCCGTCGATATAGAGACGCGGCATATCGTCTCTAAGGCTGAGTACGACAGAATTGCCGACCAGATCACAGCCCGGCGGTAGAAAAGTAAAAGATAGCGTTTCGCGCCGGCGGACTTCTTGCCGACTAGTTCGTCCGGTTCCTTCACCGATTCAAGACTGGTGCCCCTAAGGCAGCCGCGATGGTCTCTACTCGACCGGTGAAACATATCTACAGCGGCGAATGGATTCATTCCCAGTTCATCTACGCCTAACATTCGCATTCGTGTGTTTCTCGCTCGTCGCGCAACTCCGGCGGAAGTGGCAGGTCGCATGGCCCGGAGGCCGCACACACCGGCAAGCAAATGCTTGCACGTAAATTCACGGAGGAGAATCATGAGAGTTGCTCAAATAATCAGAATGTTCACATTGTGCTCGCTGCTCGCAACCACTGGGTGGATGTATGCCCAGGATCAGAAAGACGATACCAAACCCTCGGAAGAGAAGCGTCCGGAGGCGACCAAGCCGGCACCGAATGACGCGAAACCAGCGCGGCCGGACGATGCCAAGCCCGCAGACGCCAAGCCCGAAAAGCAAAACGACAACAACCGCGACGAAAAACCTGCACAACAGCCTGCACAACAGGACGACAAGACACGGCAGCAGAACGATGCCCGTCCAGCGGCACAGGGCAATCGCCCCCCCGCACAAGGCAGCCAGAATGTGCAGGCGGAGGGCGGTCAGCGTGGCGGGCGCATCCCCGACGATAAATTTCGCGGCAGCTTCGGACGCCAGCACACATTTGTCATCCACCAGGCCACCACTGTGCAGGGCCAGCCAGGCTTTCAGTACGGTGGCTACTCATTCATTCTCTCGGATGGATGGCCGGCCGGGTGGGCATATACGGATGACTGCTACGTCGATTACGTCGATGGCGAGTATTTTCTGTTCGACTTGCTGCATCCGGGAGTTCGAATCGCACTCGTCGTTGTAATGTAATGCGGTCTCAATACTCGCTGCTGGAATTTCTTCGGACGGCGTTCTAGTCGAACGCCGTCCGCAGAAAACTCGCCAGCTGCCACCCATCCATGTACTTGTATGGCGTTTCCCCCATGGTGTAATGGCCGCAGGGAAGCGCGACAACCTTGTGATCGAGTTGGTGTTTTTGAAACTCCTCGACCACCTGCTCGGAAAATTCCGGCAGGAATGTCATGTCGTACTTCGCATAGATAATGAGCGAACGTCGCGGCCAGCGCGAAAATTTATCGAAATAAACCATCGGACTGACGGCGCGCCACACCTGCCGCAGATTCTCCAAATCAATGGCCGGTTCCAAGCCTTCGCGGATGTGTCGCGTCGATTGGCCGTGCCACACCACGTCGGCAAAATAAGTCGAGGCATGATTGAAGGCAGCCACCTGAATCCGCGGATCGTGCGCGGTGGCGATGAACGCATAACACGATCCGAGGCTGGTGCCGACGATGCCAAGCCGGTTGTAGCCCTGCGATTCCAGCCAGTCGAGACAGCAGCGCACATCGACCACACCCTGGCGCACCGCGTCGAGCGTACGTCCGATGTTCGCGGAGACGGCATAGTCAGCGCGGTCGATCTCGGCTGGGCGGCGAATGTCATGATAGGGCATGCTCAGGCGCAGCACAGCGATGCCCATCCAATTGAGGACGCGGCAGAGGCTGGAGTAGGAAATCGCGTCGGAGTTCCAGTGCGGCAACAGAACCACGGCGCGGCGTCCGCGGGCGGGAAACCAGCGCGCATTCACCAGATTATTTTCCGGGAAGGGCGTGACCACCGGCGAGGTGAAACGCAGAAACTCGGCGTGCGTGCCGCGAACTTTTTCTTCCAGGCTCGGGTCCGGAACTTCGCGCGTGCTGAAAACTTTTACATCGCGGCGCTCCAGGCGGAAATCCGTCGGCTTCCGATAGGAATAAAAGTCGTCGCTATCGCGAATGATGCGCTCGTTGAAACGCGAGAAATAGTCGAGCAAATCGCGCGAAGTTTGACCGCAGGCTTCCCCAGAAAGACCACCGTTGCGGCCGGGCCAGCGGTGCGTCCAATCGAGGCCCCAGTCTAGTGGACGCACGATGCGGTTATTGTCGACCGAGGTGAGCCGGGTCTCCCAGTCGTACATCCATTGAGCGTAGCGCGAGGGCATAATCTTCTAACAAATACAATATGCGCTGGCAATTTGGCGACCTCGGGCCGTTTAATGGCAGGATTCAGCACTGAGCAGTCAGCACTCAGCATTCAGTCTTCAGGGGATTCGCGACTCAGAGATAGACTCGCGGCACTCGCTGCGACAGACCGCAGAGAATTTCGTAGGGCACGCTTTCGCAGAGGCGCGCGAGTTCTACGGCATCCACGCTCTTGCCGCTGAGAGCGCCGATCAAGATGACTTCATCGCCTACCGCGACGTCGCGAATATGGCTGACGTCGATGATCGTCAGGTCCATCGAGACGCGTCCAACGACCGGCGCATATTCACCGCCTACGATCACGCGTGCGCGATTCGAAAGCAAGCGCGGATAACCGTCCGCGTAGCCTACCGGCAGCACGGCAATGCGGCTGCGCTCCATCGTTACAAACGTTCCCATGTAGCCGACCGCTTCTCCTGCCCCGACTTCTTTCACCGTCAGCACTCGCGTCTTCCATGACAGCACCGGACGCAGCGGCAACGGAGTAACCGCAGCGGGTTCGCCTCCACGCGTGAAAGCCAGCGAATATCCATAGAGGGCGATGCCCGGACGAACCATCGTCTTCCATGTATCCGGCCGCGCGGTCATGGCGGCGGAATTTCCCATGTGAATGAGCGCGGGCCTGAGACCGTAACTTTGCAGGATGGCGAGTCCATCCTCGAAGCGCTTCACCTGGCGGCAAGCGTCTTCGGCGTCGAGCACCTCCGCCGATGCGAAATGCGTGCTTACGCCTTCGAGAGACAGGTGCTTGCACGCCGATAGCATCTCGCACAGGCGCGGCAGCGCATCCAGCGATACGCCGAGACGGTTCATGCCGGTGTCGATTTTGAGATGCACGGGCAAAACGCAGTGGCGCTGGCGGGCCGCCCGCTCGAGCGAATCAATGTGCCATGGTTCCCAAATCGTAGGAGTGAGATTCTGCGCGACGATGCTTTCTCCTTCGCCCTTCCAGATTCCGGTCATCAGCAGCACGCGGGCATTTACCCCGGCGCCGCGCAGCGCCAGGCCTTCCGCGGCGTTGGTTACTCCCAGCCAGGGCGCTCCTGCGGATTCGAGAGCGCGTGCGCACTCGATCGCACCATGGCCGTAGCCATCGGCCTTGACGACGGCACAAATCGTGACGCCTTTGCCGACGTGCTTCTGTACGACTTGAAAATTATCTCGTAGCGCCGTGAGAGAAACTTCGGCCCAGGTGCGTGCGTCGAGAATCAACGAGCGGCGGTCGGGCACTCTCGACAAATCAGGGCGGGGAGCGTTCACCGAGCTAATTATAGTGATCGCGCGCGCCACGATGTTTGTGCCGATGGTAACGTCGTTCGCAAATGCTCCGTTCATCCGTAGTTTAGCCACCCGACAAGAGAAAGTTCACTGTGATTTCTGTCTCGACTTCAATGGGCTCGCCGTTGAGCAGGTAAGGGCGGTAGCGCCATTGCCGGACCGCTTCAATGGCGGCGGCGGAGAGCATCGGGTGTCCGCGAACGACGACCAGGTTTTCGATCGTGCCGGTTTTGCTGATGATCGCGCGCAATTCGACTGCGCCCTGAACGCGGGCCTGGCGCGCGATTGGCGGATAAGTCGGCTGCACTTTGTGCAAGAGGTTAGCTTCCGCGAGATGCGAAACGAGCAAAGGCTTGATGGCTGCCGGGCGCGAAGGAATCACTGGAGGAATGCCGTCTCCGATGCTACGCGTTACGTCACCACCGCCACAGCGGGACCGGTCGTTGCAGCTGTCGATAGCCGAGATATCTGGCGCACCGGCAACGGAATTGTCGTCACCCGCAGTTGCGGTTTGGGCTGGGATGAAGCGGGGCGCCAAGAATTCCTCGGGGTGAAAGTTGCGTACCGGCGTGACCGTACGATGCCCGTGCGCGGGCTGCTCGGTCGCAACCGGAGCGAAGGATGCAGGCGCGGCAAGTTGCAGCCAGCGCACCTGCGGTGGCCCTCCAACCCAGAATAACGAGACGGCGAGCAGCAGGCTCAAGGCGAGGGCTTGCATGGTGAAGGATGCGAGTGCGGTCCAGCCACGGCGGCGGGCAGACTTGTCCCAAGTGCTTTCACGTGTGTTGAACATTTTGTGTCCTCTGAACGGGCCCGTTGTCGGTACAGACACCTGTGACGTGCGATTTGATCCCAGCACCATGTGGCGATGAGAGAACTAAAGTGGATTACCGCGCGAAAAAGCGGAGCGGGAATCGGGATAGGGGGAAGCGGTCACCCGCTCGCCCCTCCCACACCACCGTACAGGCGGGTCCGCATACGGCGGTTCAGTAAGTTAAGCCCGCTAGGGCCGTGAGATTCGAGTCGTCATTCGCCACAGGGGCTTCGCCGCTCTACCGGTTGCCGTTTCGGCTTCACCGTCTTCTGAACCTGTAAAGCTCAGCCGAGGCTGATTGGCGGGCGCAATGCCACCCATGAGTTTGACGTTCTACGATTCACTCTTACGGTTTGGGCCTTCCTCACTCGCGTGAGCACTACGCCCGCTGCTGACTGCTGCTGCCGGATCAGGATGGATTCCTCCACCCTCAGTCACGATTCCGTGACATGCCGCGGATCTCCCAAGGTAAGTTCAACCGCTTTCGACGCACAACCGCCGGATTTACCACCAGTGAGCTGATGGATAATGGGCTTCGCAATCATTGGCTCGCTCGCCCGCCACCGTAGGCCTCCTATCCGGTTCTTGTTCATCGGCTCGCGCCTTTGCTCCACGCTTCTTTCAGGCCCCGCCTCACGACGAGTGTTATTTCACCCTTGCGCTTCGCTATGACTTCACCTCCATCAGGTTGTCAAAGGGACTTTCACCCACAAGCTGTCGGACATGCTCGGCACACCATAAAAAAGACCGCGTCTGTGACGCGGTCTTGAAAATCACTTGAGCATTCAGGAACTGAAACTGCCCGAGCGGTGTCGCTACTGTTTCGGCGGAGTGGTCGAAGTGGGCTTGGGAGTCGCCGGCTTGACCGGCTTCGGAGCCGGCGTTCCGGCAGCGGGCGCCGCGACGCCGGATTGAGCGTTGTAGGCTTCCACAATCGGTTGGGTAATGTCCATCGACGGTCCCGACACAATCACCGGACCACGCGGCCAGGGTTGCGAGGTATCGAGAAGCAGACCATAGCCGTTTTCGGTAACGTATTTCTGAATCACTGGTGCCATCTTAGAGAGGATCTTGTTTCCGATTTCGCCCTGCTGATTCTGAAAATCTTCCTGCGCATCCTGCTGGGAGCGATCGCAGCTCTTCTTCTTGGCCTCGATCTGCTTCACCAGTTTGTCGCGCGATTCGTCGTTCAGCTTGTCCTGCTGGGTATTGAGCTGCTTGGTGAGGCTGTCGATCTCATCGGCGCAGGCCTTCAGTTCATTCTGCTTGGGTTCGAATTTCTTGGTGAGCGTCTCGAAATCCCGGCGACCTTCGTTCGACAGAAAGATGGCCTGTTCGATGTTGATGGTCCCGACCTTGGTCCCGTTAATTTTCGTAGCCGCCGCAGCGGCAGCGGAAGGAGCGTTGGGGGCTGACGCGGCGGCCGACGGAGCCGCAGGAGGGTCGGCTTGGGCCAGAGCGAATAGGGAGAGGCCGGAGACTATCACGACAGCCACGGTGACGCGCGCAAACATCTTCATCATTGGATCCTTTGACTCCTTCGAATTTTTTCGAGAAATGCTGGAAGCTTCCAGCTCGCTGGGCTCAACGAAACTGATTGCAACCGAGCCTATCAGTCATCAGACTTGAAAACAAATCTGAAATATAGACCTGAACAGCGGAGCGAGCGCTCAAGGCGCCTACGACGCCCGGCCCTGTTCACGCCGAAACCGCGGACGTGATGATCAGGATATGGACGCTAAGAATTATACGGAGGCTAGAGGAAAAGCGTCAAACTGCCGTTCCAGCCGCAGAACCCAGCTTCGCGATCCGGTTCGAGCTTTGCAGAAATCTGGTTCCCGTCGGCAGTCGTGTAAAATAAGCCTTCGTATCTCTACCTGACTCTCTATGGACCTGGCCGCCATCCAACAAGCTTTGCGCGAGCGCAAAATTGACGCGTGGCTTTTCTACGATCATCACCACCGCGACCCGATCTCCTACCGCGTCCTGGGATTGCCCGATGGGCTGATGGTCACGCGGCGGTGGTATTACCTCATTCCAGCTAAGGGCGAGCCCACCAAACTGGTGCATAAGATTGAGGCCGGGCACCTGGATACCTTGCCGGGTACAAAGAAACAATATGCCGGATGGCAGGAACTATTCGATGGTCTAAAGCAGATGCTGGCCGCGCATCGCGATGTAGCCATGCAGTATTCGCCTAACAACACTGTCTTCACTATTTCCATGGTGGATGCGGGAACCGCGGACATGATCCGAGGCCTGGGCAAGAATATTGTCAGCGCGGCCGACCTGATTGCGCAGTTTGAAGCTACTCTGACGGACGAGCAAATCCAGTCGCACTTCGCGGCGCGCGACGTAATTGACGCGGTCACCGCCGAGGCGTTCAAAGAGATTGGCCGCCGGGTACGCAACAGCGGAACGTACGAACACGAAATCCAGGAATTTTTCATGGAAGCGTTCCAGCGCGAAAACATGGTGACCGACGACCCGCCGATTGTCGCCGTGAATGCGAACAGCGGCAATCCGCACTACGAGCCGCGCGCCAGCCGCCCGGTGCCAATTCGTGAAGGCGACCTGGTTCTGCTGGATGTGTGGGCGAAGAAAAATACGCCGGGCGCGGTTTACTACGACATAACCTGGATGGGAATTGTGGGTAACGCCCTATCGGACCGGCAACGCGACATTTTCAAGACTGTGAGCGAGGCCCGCGACATTGGCGTGAAGACGGTACAGGACGCCGTAGCTGCCCAACGGCCGATCGCGGGATGGGAAGTGGACAGGGCAGTCCGCGGCCATATTAAGCAGGCAAACTATGGCGACTACTTCATCCACCGCACCGGCCATTCCATCGGCACCGAGGTGCATTCGAATGGCGCCAATATGGATGATCTGGAAATTCACGATGAGCGGCGCATTCTGCCCAACTCCTTGTTCTCGATCGAGCCCGGGATTTACCTGCCCGAGTTCGGCGTGCGGCTGGAAGTGAATGTCATGGTGCGTCCGGGAAGCGCCGAAGTCACTGGTAAAATCCAACGAGAGATCGTGACCATCTGAATGGCCAAGCCAATCGCCAATACGAAAGACAAACCAAAAAATGCGGCGGCCGCAGCAACAATAACAAAGACCGAGCCGGACTATCCGCTTACAACCATGGCAATCGTCGCGCCAATTGTAGGCTGGCTGATTCCAGGCGGCGGACACTTCCTGCTGAAGCGCTATGGCCGCGGCGCCCTGTTGTTTATCTCGGTGGTGGCAATGTTTCTGATCGGGTTGGGCATGCAGGGACGAATCTACCAGCCCAACGGCGGCGACATCCTCGACATTTTGGGCTTCGTCGGCGACGTCGGCTCAGGTGCGCTGTATATTCTCGCCCGCATCATGGATTGGGGCGACGTGATGGCGGCGAACGCCGCGGCCGATTACGGCAAGACGTTCCTGATTGTCGCCGGTCTCCTGAATTTCATCGCGGCGGCGGATGCGCATCACATTGCGCTGGGGAAGAAACCGTGACCCTCGCCTTGTCCCACTTCTCGGCCGCAGTGGTGTTCGCTTTGTTTGCGTCGGTGGTCTTTGGCATCACCCAGCGCAATTCCACCCTAGAGCAAGTGAAGTACGGCCTTTACTGCTTCGCGCTGTTTGTTGGCGGCGTTTTTGTCGCGGGATGGGTGATGGCGCTCATCCGCCGGTAAGGCTCGAGCTATCAGTTCTCTCTTATCCGTTTTGGCCTCTTAAACTCAGACTATCCGAATTTCGGCGTCCCGAGGCATAATTGCCGGGTATGTCCGCCTTCGTTTCCCGGTCATTCCGGAGTTGCGCCGGACTGCTCTTATTGCAGCTGGTAGTTGGAGGGGTGGGGCCTGCCTTGGAGGCGGGTCAGCCGGCGGTGCAGGTTGCAGCGCCTTCCAGCACCGCGCCCGAAGAGCCCTTTCCCGCCGACGAACGCCTGGAGATTCCCGCCATCCACAACACACTACGGGTCGCCGAACCGAACGAGATTCCCATCGCGGTCCATGGCTCCGAATTAAAGACGATTCTTACCGAGCAAAGGACTGATGGAGAAGATCCGTATGGAATGGAGGGTGGAGAGCAGACGCTGGATCTTCTTCATCATGCGGACGCCAGCACCTACGTCAACATCGTTCCCATCCGCCTCGGCAAACTCACGATCCGGTACATGGCGAATTTCGCAGACGGAGGCTATGCGTCGCAACTATCACCGTCGACGTGGGACCATCGAAAATCAAGCCAGCCGCGCTTGGCCTATTTGGCAACTTACTCTTGCCGAACGGGCTCTTTATCGATACCGCGCAACCTCCTCCGAGCCTTTATCCAGTGGCTTACTACAACGGCAGGAGGGCACCGATTCTGATTCCTCCACAGTTCGTGACCTTTGATGTGAAGACCGCAGGTGACCCACCGATAATCAAGGTCGACCCCGCCACCGGCAGAGTCACTCCGTTGCGAACAGGAGACACACTGCTCGAAACCAGATACGCAGGAGTTGCGATGCACACCTGCATACAGGTCAGGGATGCACCCTATTCCGCCGATGTTTCCAACCGCGGCTATTGCAAAGAATTGCGCCGTCTGGATGAGCTCGCAGAATCCACGCCTTTAGACGAGACCTGGCCCGCTGACCCCGGCGGAAGCGTCTCATTCTTCGCTGTTAACTCCAATTTCTTTGCCGACAGATTCTCGGTTTCAGCGCCTGATCGGCCGGTCGGGCTGGGACAACGCGTCCAGATTCCCATCCGCCTCTCCGGCGATAAAGTGCGTTCCATTGTCTTTCGCCAATGGATTTACAACAACGGCGGGGATATTGCGATTCCCGCCTTAGCCCACGATGACTACGGCGGATCGCTGAGCGACGGCGCTCTCACGCCGGTTGCCGGCGGAGAGACCGGCAACTTCGTCAATATAGTCCCCCTCGCCCTGGGGAACCTGGAGGTCGGGATCGCAGTCTATTTTCAGGACGGCGGATTTGCCGAACGCTTTTTCCGCATGAAGGCCGTTCCATCATCGCAGGGACTTGAGTCGTTCCGGGGATACGAACCGGGGCTTCTCCAGGTGCCGGAAGAACCGGAGAGAAGGCGGTCCACTCCGCTCATGGCCGAGGTGACCTACAAGGGAATCGTGGGTGTAATTCGCCTTTACAATCTACAAGGTGTGAAGTTCAGCATTCGACCACCGCCTGGCTCCTCGATGGTCGAGGTCGACGATAAGGGTATGGTCCGAGCGCTTCATGCCGGTGAAGCCGTGGTTGAGGCAGATTTCGACGGCGTGAAATGGGAATACCGAATCCATATCGGCGATCGCAATCCTCCTCAGTGAACTCTCAGCAAACCGAGATGTTGCAGTTTCTTGCAGCTTGATTTGCTCTCTGTGCAGAAGCTTGCACAGCGCGGATTTATTTTCGAGAAGCGCTGACAAGCGACGCCATAGCGGTGGTATGATGTTCCGCGGCGCGGATCCAAATTGATTTCAACACGAAGTCGATTTGCGATTCGAACTGCCTGCCCGGCGCTGACGCACGCCTCAAATGCGACGTCCTCCCCTGCCATCGGCACCCGGGCCGCTGTTTTTCAAGAAAGTCGTGGGTACGCAAATCGTTCAGCTCGTCGAAAAACTGGAAGCGGATCGACCTTCGCGTTTCTGGCGCAGCATATAGCTGTGTTCGAGATTCCGGCACCATCGGTGTCGGGCGAGTTCGGCTGCTCGAGAAACATCTCCACGCTAGTTCGATAGACAGTTCGATAAGACGGCTGTATGCGAGCGAATACCTGTACCAAATTAGCTCCACCAATCAATTAGGGAGGATATTCATGAAAACTGTTTGCAAGTTTGCGACGCTGACTCTCATGATGTTGGCGATTACTATGTGCAGCTTTGCGCAAAAAATGAATGCGCCAAAGCCGGACACCACAACTCAGAACCTGGTGCGAGGTGTAATTGGGCCAGCCGGCAGCAACAGCAGCTGGGCGGATTATTCGGTGTTTAATCTCGTTCCCGGTTCGGCGCTCTATCCGATCACCAGTTCCACTACTGTCTTCTACTTCGGATACACCGGTGGAACCGAGGCTGACATCGGCAACATGGTTGTTTATACAACCGCGCGCGGCGGTTTGACGATCACTGCCGTCACTCCGGTCAAACTGGGCGGGATCTCCAATCCGAGCATCATGCTCGGCAACACATCCGTCTGTCCAGTGGCGCCTTCCCAAACCACTCCCTGCATTGTGCGATTCGATCCCACGACGCTTACACTTTCGCCGGCGAACGACTACTACTTCGCGGTGTTTTACACGAACGACTCCAACAATTCGGGCATCTCTGGCACGCAACCAGGCACCAGCCAGACTAGCTTGTCGGGAACCTATCTCGGGGGCACGGACTACACCCACCTCACAGTCGGTCAGTCCATTCCCTCAGTTACCACCCGCAGCCCGTCTTTTCTCATGTACGTCATGAATAACTAGCGGTCCGGTTGAACCATTCCGCTCGATACCTCGCGGACATTACAACCGATACGCGTACTGGAACGCTGAAGCACATATTAAATAGGAGAGATTTTCAATGAAAACTATTTTCAAGATCGCAACGCTTACTCTCATGATTTTCGCAGTCTCGGGATATGGGTTTTCCGCCGCCAAGGCTGAGAACCTGGAACGAGGCATAATAGGACCGGTAGGTTCCAACGTTAGTTGGAGCGGTTACTCCGTGATCGCCCAAGTTCCCGGGGCGGGACTGATTCCGGTCACCAGCACCACCACTGTTTTCTATCTCGGATTCACCGCTGGGGCCCAGGCGGACGTCAGCAATATGGTGCTGTATACGACGGCGCGAGGCAGCTCGACAATCACCGCAGTAACCCCCATTACTCTGGGCAACATTTCTAATCCCATGATCGACCTGGCGAGCGCTACGGTCTGTCCTGTGGTCGAGATATCCACTTTTAATCCGTGCATCGTCCGACTCGATCCGACAAAAATCACGCTCTCGGCGCTGTCCGATTACTATCTGGTGGTATATTTCACCGCCAGCGACTCGAACAATAACGCGATTGGCCTCACCGCCCCCCAATTTCAGCAGAGCAGCCTGCGGGGAAGCTATGAGAGCGGTGACGAGACCCGGCTTTCCGTCGGTGGCTCGATTCCGAGCAGCCTCAGCTTTAGCAACCAACCCTACTGCCTGATGTATGTCATGACTGACTAGGCAGCAGCTTATGCGAACCCGGCTCGATCCCTACAAGCATCGATCCACCGATACACGTAGCAGCAGGTTGAATCCAATTTCGAATAAGGGAGATTCCCGATGAAAACTTTCTATAACGTCGCAACACTGATTCTGATGGTCACGGTTCTGGCGGTAAGCGCTTTTGCGCAGGAGCCGGGCCCAGAAACCGCACTCGTTAATCTAACGGAAGGCCAGGGCGCGATCGCCAGCACCGGCGCTCAGGCATGGGATGGCCTTTCCGAATTCGTCTTGATTCCGGGGGCGTCGCTGATGGGAGCGAGTTCAACCACGACCGCTCTCTATCTTGGCTTTACTGGAGGATCCGAGGCGGATATCGGCAACATGGTCCTGTATTCGACGCCGCGCAATGGCAGCACCGTCGTTAAGGTCACTAAGGTTCTGCTGGGCGGTAGTTCAAGCCCGAGCATTAACTTGACCAGTACGTCGGTCTGCCCGATACAACCAATTTCCGCCACCAATCCCTGTTTTGTGCGGTTGGATACGGTCAAGGCAGCGCTTTCGCCACTGGACGACTACTACTTCACCGTCTATTTCACGCTCGACACCAACAACGAAAAGATCAGCGGCGTCGGACAATCTATTGCGCCGGGCGCCCTAAGCGGTTGGATGCTCTATGGGGATCAAACTAGAATCGGAGTGAAGGGGGCGCTGCCAACCAACGAGAACAGCGATCAGCCGCCCTATTTCCTCGCCTACATTACCAACCAGTAATCAGCCCCGAGCGCGACCTGCGGGAAGCGCTCGGGTTTTTCCTTGCTTTTGGGTGGCGCAGCGCTTCACCGCTGCGATAAAAAGCGTCCCTATCACTGACGTTTTTGCAGCTTGCTGAAAGACAGCTTGCTGAAAAACTCGCGTTTCGTATCAGGGTATCGTTTTAGCGATACTGCAATTCTTCGGAATCAGACGCCCCTTTTAGCGACCGTGCGCCGGGGATCGGATTTTTTCAGCTACTGTTTACCTACTGCCGCTGGACCTCGCCGGTGAAGATTCCCTTCTGCGGCACGCTCACCAGACATCGCCCGGAGCCAGCGGAAGGTGAGCCGCTCCCATCAGAATGTGGCGCTCGAACGGCGAGAATGCCTGCCGAAACGGCTCGGAGTTGATCAGCCGATCGCGCTGATCAGGCGTCAGGCCGCGCATGTCGCGAATGGCGCGATTTACGGTCTGGCGACGAGCAGGAGGTAGTTGCTTGAAGTCCTCGAAGAGTTGGCTCGCCCGCTTCTTCTGGTCCGGTGTCAGGTGCTCCCAGGTCTCCATGCGATTGAGGATGCGCTCCTGCTGCTGTGGAGGGAGACTGGAGAAATGCTGCAGACGTTGTAGCAGCCGCGCTTGCTGTTGCGGCGGAAGCCTTCGGAACTGCGGATCATTTTCGAGCGCGCGGCGCTGCTGGGCAGGCGGCAAGTCTTTATAACGGCGAAGCCAGTTTCCCGCGTGGCCCGGCTGATTCTGCGGCGGACGTGCATTATTGGGACGGTTGGCGTTCGCGCCGTCAGGCGAAAAGTGATGCCACTGCCCATCCGCTGGCGGCGATTGCGAATGCTGGGATTGGGCGAACGCCGGCGTTAGCAGCAGGTACGCTACCAGACAGCGCGCAATTTTCCCCTGGCCCAACATCGTTGTTCCTGTTCGTCCCGGCCGATTTGCCAAACCAACTCTACTACCACTCCTCCAGTGCGGAGACGCGGCGGGGCGCGTCTCTGCGGCAACTCTTATGGATTCGCGGTTACGTCGTCCTGCACCTGCAGTTCGTCGAGCATGTCGAAATCGGCGTACAAGTCGTGATTGCTGTCCAGCGCCTGTAGATCGCCAACCGCAGTTCCCGGCTGCACCGGCAGACTCGGGGCTGGCGGCCTGGTTTGAATCGACCCCAGCTCAACCAGATACGACTTATTGCTGACGCCAACCGTTAGCGCTCCGGCAAACAGCACAGCCGCGAGCGACATAGCCCAGGCCGGACGCCGCAGCCAATGAAACCACGTCGCCTGCGGGCGCGCCATTTCCTCGCGCAATCGCGCCTGCATGCGAGTGTCGAAATACGGAGACGGCTCGGGCGCTTGCCATTCATCGAGCAGCGCCATGGTTTTCTGCAAGGCGACGAATTGATCGGCACAGTCGTTACAGGATGCGATGTGTTTCTTGACCTCCGGCGGTGTGGTAGCGTCCATGCCAGCGGCCAGGTCTGGCAACAGTTCGCGAATTTCTTTGCAATTCATACTGCGTTCCTCTACTTCCCCGAAACAAATTCTTTCAACTGCTCGCGCAATGTTTCGTAAGCGCGAAACAGCAACGACTTGGTGGCAGACTCACTTAGCTTCAGGACGGCCGCAATCTCGCGGTAATCCATCTGCTGATATTTATGCATAAAGACAGCCATGCGCTGGCGTTCCGGCAGCGCATTTACCTTGCTGCGGATCGCGGCCAGCCGCTCCCGCTTCAGCATCGTCTCTTCGACGGTAAGCGACTCGTCCGCCAGGTCGGGGGTCGTCCCCGTTTCCTGATCGGGCTCATCGAGGCGGACCGTGTTCTCCGGCCGCTCATGCCGCGTATCGCGCGCATTGTTCACCGCCAGATTAGTCGCGATGCGATAAAGCCAGGTCGTGAACTTGGCGCTCGGTTCATAAGTGGCGCGCGACCGATACACACGCAAAAATACTTCCTGCGCCAATTCTTCCGCCGTCGCTGGATTGTGGCAGAAGCGGTACATAAACCCAACCATCGGCCGGCGATATTTTTGCACGAGACCAGCGAAGGCAGACTCGTCGCCCGTCTTGACTCGCAGCATCAGGTCGACATCGGAGCCCGGCTCGATAGTAGTCGCCGTACCTGCGGGCGAAGACTGGGAGAGCGCAGCTCCTGGCGGAGTTCCTGGAAAGTTCGGCAACCCGCGATTCAGCAGTCCCCGGTCGATGAGTCCGCGATCTATGGCGACACTGCTCACACTGGTAGGAACCCTGTCCCGAGCCGAAAGTTGCGCGTCTTCCGGCTCCGGGGGGCGCGCAGAAGTGTTTTCCTGTGAACCAGTTACGGGTTTGGCCTCGGGAGTGTCGGAAGCAGCCATGAAAGGGCAGTGATGACGGCAGTAATGACGATGATAAAAAGAGGCTATCGGGAGCAGCGAATGCGGTCAAGGGCCGGGAGGATGCCGAAAGTAAGTGGGCCGCTCGCGGACTAACGCCCCCTGCGTTTCGCTTTGATCAGCACGTCCGCCGAATCCGGCCTTCCGTTCCAGTAATCCAGCCGAATGCGGCCGTCTGACATCTGCGTGACCGTCGCCGGAATGGAACTCGAAGTCACGTACCAGCCCTCCGGCAGGACGACCGCGTTGCGCGGGCGCCCCAGGCTCCGGTCAAAAACCAATTCGTCCCCCTCAAGGTGATAGCTGGTCGGCGCGGTATACGTCTCCGAGATTCGTATGCGGATGTTCTCGCCAGCCTTTACGGGCCCGAAAGGAATCACCACCACCTGTGCCGCTGGGTCCACTGCTTCCCCGGCATCTATTTTTGCGGCGGCCAAATCTGCTCCCGTCATAAGCTTCGTCGCCAGCTTTTCGCCCGTGTCGAGGATGTAGGCCGAAGGATCGGCCACCGTGCTGCCAGTCCGCACCACGTTGAAATATTTATCCGCTCCGGGCTTCGCCTCTGTGTAGTCGTGATAAAGCCGGAAAGCGTGGGTCTCTGGCTGCTGCAAAAAGTAGACAATTTCGCGGTCCTGATGCGCGCGCTCCGAAAGGCGCTCCCGCTCGGTTTCGCCTGCAAACGGAGCTTCCCAGCTCTTCGCCGAGCCGGGCGCATGGGGTGCGGCCAGAGCGCCAGTTAGCGCTCCGAGCTTCGCCTTCACAACCAGCGGAGCCGCGGCCCCGCTGCCATTCACGAAGCTGATCGCGATGCGCCCATCGGGCTCCACCAGCACCTGCGACGGCACATTGCACGCCACCAGTTCATATCCGGCGGGCAAGACGACACTGTTACGCGGAATGCCGAGCGGCCGGCTAAAAACGATCGTGTCGCCTTCGCGATAGTAGCTCTTAGCGTCTTTATAAGTTTTCAGTATTAGCAGGCGCGCCTGCCCCTCAGTCGGCGCCGGCCGCGCCAGCGTCACCTTGATGTAATCCACCGCCGCGTCTTCGCCCGTCACCAGCGGATCCTTCACCGCTTCCGCCCCGCTCACAACCTCGAACCGTAAAAGCTGTCCGGTCATCACGTCGATTACCGACTCGCCGCTGGCCACGCTGCCCTTGCGAATCGGATTGTAGAAATACTTCGCCCCGGCCGTGGTCGCCGTCACTTCATATCGAATCGCGAAACTCGAACTATCTGGCGACAGCAGTTCATAGCGGGTGTACTCGTCGGTCTCGGTCTGCAGTGGGGCGGCCGCTGGCGATGCCTGTCCGCGCGCCATAGTCCCGGCACACAACCCAACCAGCGCCCATGCCAGCAGCCTCGTCATATGGAGTCTCCTTTCATCGCAAGCACTCTATCATCGCTGCCCCGGGACGGCCTAAGTGACTCGAAATTCGAGCAGGTGACGCCGCGCCACAACCATCCGCGCAAAAAGTAATAAACTATAAAGGCTGGAGGATCTCATGACCACGAAAAACATTTCGGCAAGTTTGGCAGGCACTGTCTCGCTCGGCGGCAAAGCCTCAGTCCATCGCCTCGGCTTCGGAGCCATGCGCATAACCGGCAAAGGAATATGGGGACCGCCCAAGGACAAGAAAGGCGCGTTAGCGGTTCTGCGCCGCGTCGTCGAACTCGGCGTCAACTTCATCGACACGGCCGACTCCTACGGCCCGAACGTAAGCGAAGAACTGATCGCCGAAGCGCTGCATCCGTATCCCAAAGATCTAATTATTGCCACCAAAGGCGGATGGCATCGCCCCGGGCCCGATCACTGGACCCACGATGCATCGCCAGCTCATCTTCGCCAGGCGATCGAAGGCAGTCTAAAACGCCTGCGCCTCGATCGCATCGACGTCTACCAGTTGCACGCGCCCGATCCGGTGACGCCGTTCGATAGTTCGGTCGAAACTCTGGCCGATTTGCAGCGCCAGGGCAAGATTAGATTTGTCGGCCTGTCGAATGTCACGCAGGAGCATATCGAACGCGCGCGCAAAATTGTTCCCATCGTCTCGGTGCAGAACCGCTACAGCTTCGCCGACCGCGAATGGGATTATGTGGTCGACTATTGCGAGCGCAATAGCATTGCATTCATCCCATGGTTTCCGCTGGGAGCCGGCAAACTGGCAGGCGAGGTTCTCGACCGCGTGGCGAAAAGGGAACAAAGATCGCCGAACCAGGTCGCGCTAGCCTGGTTGCTGCAACGCTCGTCGATCATGCTGCCGATTCCAGGAACGTCCTCGATCGAGCATCTCGAGGAAAACGTAGCCGCAGCTTCGCTGCATTTAACCAAAGAAGAATACGCGGAACTGTCCGGCGCGGCGCAAGTTGCCGCCTAAATAGCGCCACCGTCCCAGCGGCTGTCCGGCGGGCGTCACGCCCGCCGAACCGGGGCGAGGACGCCGCTTCGGCAGGCTCGGGGCAGGCTCTCGGGACAGCCAGCTAGGATGAGGGCGGCTACAATCGCCGCGCGAGGAATCAGGACACCACGACGTCCCTACAGTGTTGACGGAAACGGCAACAACTGTTTGAATAAAAGCGTTGGGCGCATAACTCAGCGGTAGAGTGCCATCCTCACACGGTGGAAGTCGTAGGTTCAAATCCTACTGCGCCCACCAATTTCCGCGGTTCATCACCTTCCGGGTTCTTACCCTCTCTGAAATGCTAAGATTTCGATCATGCCACTCCGCAGCAAATTGAAGAAAACAACGCCATCGGCAAAGCATGCGGCAGCTAAGGCTCGCGGGCGCAAAGCCGAGCCGCGCGCCGCGTCGGAGTTGGTCATCATCACCGGTATGAGCGGATCGGGAAAAGCTTCCGCTCTGAAGGCCTTCGAAGATCTCGGCTACTACTGCGTCGACAATCTGCCGGTGGAATTGATTCCGCGTTTCGCCGAGTTGGCCTTGCAGTCGGGAGAAATTCCGCGCACCGCGCTGGTGGTCGATGTGCGCGAGGGATCGCAACTAGAGAAGCTACCCGCCATCCTGAAGTCGGTGAAGCACACGATTCCGACGAAGGTAATTTATCTGGAAGCGAGCGATGCCGCTTTGCTGCGGCGCTTCAGCGAGACCCGCCGGCCGCATCCGCTGGGAACGGGCACCACCGTGCGCGCGTCGCTGGGTGCCGAACGCCGCCATCTACGCGCGATTCGCCGGTTGGCTGATCTGGTCATCGACACCTCCAAATTCAACGTCCATGAACTGCGCGCGCACTTGACCGACCGTTTCAAACAGCACTCCGGCAGCCAGCAGACGATCCTCGTGTCCTGCGTGAGTTTCGGTTACAAACACGGATTGCCGGACGATGCCGATCTCGTCTTCGATGTTCGCTTTCTGCCCAATCCACATTTCGTGCCGGAGTTTCGCGCGCTGACCGGAAGGCACCCGCGCGTCGCCAAGTACATCCGGTCGTTCCCGCAGACGCAGGAGTTCATCAACCGCATCTCCGCGCTGCTGGTCTATCTGTTGCCTCACTACATTCGCGAGGGCAAGAGCTACCTCACCATCAGCTTCGGATGCACGGGCGGACAGCATCGCTCGGTGATGATCGCCGAAGAGGTAAACAAGCGACTGCGGAAAGCAGGATATAAAGTGAAAGTCGTGCACCGCGACAGCCCGAGGTAGGTTTCTGTGATTCGTCGCGCGAAAGCGAGACGCCGGCGCTACGCGGCGGTAACTGGCATCACTATGGCGAGCATGTAGAATTGAGCCGTACACGCATGGCAACCTCGTTAGTGGCGGGCGCGAAGAGCGAAGGAACCCCGGCAAGGCCCCGTCCAACTCGTCCCATTACACGCCTCATGTTCTATGCTCTGCCCTACTCGGGGCCACTGGTCGCGTCGGTGATATTGATGGCGCTGGTAGGGCTGCTGGACGCCTGCCGGGTTTTGCTGATCGGTCCAATTTTCGATAGCGTCTTGAATCCAAGCTCCCCGGGAAAAACTATTCCGTTGTTCAGACTCCCCTTCAGTGAACGCGTTATTAACCTTCAGCAACTGGTCCCGTCGCACTTTCAAAATCCATGGACCGTGGTCGCCTTTGCGCTGGTGTCGGCGACCGTGCTCAAGGGAATCTTCGATTACGCGGGAACGTATCTCGTGAACTACGCCGGCTTTCGCATGATCACGGATCTGCGCGATGATTTATACAACGCCATCCTGCGGAGTTCGGCGGCGTTTTTCACCAGGCACACCACAGGCACACTGCTTTCGACGATCGTCAACGATATCGAAAAGGTGCAGTTCGCGATGTCTTCCGTGTTGGCGGAATTTCTGCAACAGTTTTTTACTTTTGTTTTTATTGCGGCACTGGTAGTTCAGTTGGGCGGAAAACTGGCGTGGGTGTTGTTGCTGTTCGTGCCGGTGATTTTGTATTCGTCGAAAAAAATCGGCCGGCAGGTGCGCACGACGACTCGCGGCGGGCAGGATAAGCTGGCCGAAATCCAGAACATTCTCCACGAAACAATTACCGGCAACCGGATCGTGAAAGCATTCGGTATGGAGAATTGGGAGATGGAGCGCTTTCGCGCCGCCGCGCGACGGCTGTTCCGTGCGAACCTTCGGTTCGTGGCCGCGTTCGCCATCAGTTCTCCGCTGATGGACATTCTCGGCTCGGTCGCGATTGCCCTCCTGCTTCTGATGGGCCGGAATCAAATTAATCACCACATCTTCACGGCGGGAACATTTCTGGCCTTCATTGTGGCCGTCTTCAAGCTCTACGATCCGGTGCGCAAGTTCGCGCAGTTTAACAATAATTTCCAGCAGGCGGTGGGGGCTTCATCGGAAATTTTCCGTTTCATGGACATGGAAGATGAAGTGCGGCAGAAACCTGGTGCGAAGCGGATGGGAAAATTCACGCGGGCGATCCAATTTGAAGATGTTTCATTTTCCTACGAGAACGCTGAAGATTCTCCGGTCGTGCTGCACAACATTAATCTGGAAGTGAAGGCGGGCGAGGTTTTGGCGGTGGTGGGATCGAGCGGCGCCGGTAAGAGCACGCTGGTGCACCTGATTCCACGATTCTTTGACGCGAGTGGCGGACGGATTCTGATCGACGACCATGACGTGCGCGAAGTGACCCTCGATTCGCTGCGCTCGCAGATCGGGATCGTCACGCAGGACACGGTGTTGTTCAACGATTCGGTGCGAAACAATATCGCCTATGGCCAGCCGCACGTATCGCAGAAGAAGGTGGAAGAAGCGGCGCGGGCAGCGCGGGCGCATGATTTTATTCGTGGACTTCCCGAGGGATACGACACGATGATTGGGGAGCGCGGGTTGCGGCTTTCGGGCGGCGAGCGGCAACGCATCGCGATCGCGCGTGCGATTCTGAAGAACGCGCCAATTCTGATTCTGGATGAGGCGACCTCGGCGCTGGACAGCGAGTCGGAGTCACTCGTGCAATCGGCACTGCAAAATTTGATGACTGGGCGTACTGTGTTTGTAATCGCTCATCGACTCTCAACCGTGCGACGCGCTGATCGCATCGTGGTGCTTGAAAACGGAACGATCAGCGATATCGGCGCACACGAGGAGCTGATGCAAAAGTTGGGCACGTATCGGCGGCTCTACGAATTGCAATTTGCGGAAGTGTGAAGAATTTTCAAGGTTTCACAGTTTCAAAGTGCAAAACGCTCAGTCGCTGTGGAGTGCCGCCACCTACGCCTTACCTTGAAACTCTGAAACCTTGCAGCCTGGAATTTATGCCACTTCGCTCCATGACAGGATTCGCGCAGATCAGAGGGCAGGTCAACGCCCAACTGGGGTTTGCCCTCTCGCTGAAATCGGTGAATCATCGTTTTCTGGACCTCCACTTTCGCTTGCCGTCCGATAGCGACGCGCTAGAGATGAAACTGCGCCGGATGCTGAAAGAAAAAATGGCGCGCGGCCACGTGGAAGTGATTCTGAATCTGGACCGTTCGGGCACGAACGGTGTCGCGCTCAACCGGCAATTGATCGGCAGCTACGTGCAGGCGTTTCGCGCCGCGGCCGATGAATTCGGCGTCGAAGGTGAGCCCGACCTGAATGTGGTTCTGAGGATGCCGGGGGCCCTGGACGCAGGCGCCGAGAAATCCGGAGATGAACTGGAAGCGGCCGTGTTGGAGCGAGTGGAAGAAGCGCTCTCGCGGCTGAATGAAATGCGCGAACAGGAAGGCCGCAGCATCAGCACAGAATTGCGCTCCCGCATGGCCAATCTGGAAAAAGCGGCGGCGGGAGTGGACGCACATCGCAGCACCATTCTGCGCAGCTACTCCGAGCGCTTGCAGGCGCGCATGGCGGAACTCTTGGGCGCGCAGGTCGACAAAGAGCGGATCCTGCAGGAAGTCGCGGTGCTGGTCGATCGCAGCGATATTCAGGAAGAACTGGTCCGGCTGAATGCGCACGTGAAGCATTTTCTCGGCTTGCTCGACCAGAACGGCGAGGTAGGCAAGAAAATGGACTTCCTGCTCCAGGAAATGAATCGCGAAGCCAATACCATGCTTTCGAAAACCTCTGGTCTCGCGGGCGAAGCGTTGAAGGTTACGGAGATGGGCTTGCTGATAAAGTCAGAAATCGAAAAATCGCGGGAGCAGGTGCAGAACCTCGAATGAGTATTGTCTACATCGTTTCAGCGCCATCGGGTTCGGGCAAATCCACGTTAGTGGCCGAACTACTCAAGACGGTTCGCAATCTGGACTTCTCGATTTCATACACCACGCGTCAGCCGCGGCGAACCGAAAAGAACCGTAAGGAATATTTTTTCGTTTCGCGCGAAGAGTTTGCCGCGATGATCGCCGCCGATGAGTTTCTGGAACACGCCGATGTCTTCGGAAACTATTACGGGACGGCGCGCCGCTTTCTACGCGAGGCCCAAGAGCGCGGAAACGACCTGCTCCTGGATATCGATGTGCAGGGAGCGGAGCAGATCCAGCACAAGATTCCGGACGCGGTAAGCATCTTTATTCTTCCACCCGACTGGCGAACGCTGGAGAGCCGGCTGCGCAACCGTGGGTCGGACTCGGAGGAGGTAATCCGTCGCCGGTTGGACACGGCCCGACGAGAGATTGAGAATTACTCGAAATACGACTACATTCTAGTAAACAACCTGCTTGAGCAATCCGCCGACCAACTGAAGGACATCGTGTTGGCCGAACGGCTCTTGCGCAGCGGGGTGCGACCTACCGGTGAAGAAGCGCGGCAAGTGGCAATCGCAGAGGCTTGCCGTCTCGATCGGGCACGCGAAACAGTGCAGCCGATTCTGGCTTCGTTTCACCCGCAGACCGCAAAAGGCACGTGAAGTTCTTGGGAGAGAGAGCTTATGAAGCTGGTAGAAGGATTCGACAGCAACTATCGTTACATTCTGGTCGCGGCGCGGCGGGCACGGCAACTGCAAGGCGGCGCACCGCCGGTCATCGATACCGGCTCGCGCAAACCATGCCGCATCGCGCAGGATGAAATCAAGGCCGGCAAGGTGAAATGGCTGATTCCGGAGCTTCCGAAATTGGCTGTGGTGGCCGCCACGGAATCGCTGAATAAGGTCTTCGCGGAAGACGCCTAGACCGAGATGGCCGGCATAGTTTCGGCCATAGTTAAGGATTGTCATCCTGAGCGGAGCGAAGGACGCTGCTGCTCTGGCCACTTCGAGACGGCGGATCGCCGGTTTTGCATCTCTCTTGTGGTCGCGGCATCAACTCTGTAGGCAGGCTGGATTGCTGAATCCGCGCCCGCCAGCTTCCTCCTATGAAAATCGCGCTCGGCGTGTCCGGTGGCATTGCAGCATATAAGGCGGCGGAAATCGTGCGCCTTCTGCAAGACCGCGGTATCCGCGTGCAAGTTGTCATGACGGCGGCGGCGCAGGAGTTTGTTCGCCCGCTGACCTTCGCTGCGCTCTCCGCCGAAAAAGTAATCACCGATATGTTCGGCTCCGCTTCCGGGGACGCGCCCGCCAATGTCGAATCGGCCATCGAACACATTGCGATGGCGCAGGCCATCGATGCGCTCGTAGTCGTTCCCGCGACAGCGGACGTTCTTGCTCGTTTCGCACAAGGAATCGCCAACGACTTTCTGTGCACGCTTTATCTCGCGACCACCGCTCCGGTCGTCGTGGCTCCTGCGATGAACGTCAACATGTGGAATCATCCGGCCACCCAGGCGAATCTCGAAATTTTGCGCAGGCGTGGCGTTCGCATTGTCGAGCCGGGTGAAGGCTATCTAGCCTGCGGCATGACCGGCGCCGGACGACTAGCCGATAACGAAGCCATCGTCGCCGCCGTAATGGAAGCGCTAGGTGCTTCGCAGGACCTGGCCGGTGAAACCGTACT
>JGI12635J15846_10000447_pt1 | contig 35228 bp, 30 predicted proteins | sample BlaSpr_A8_OM2_M2_FD_15846 | JGI IMG/M metagenome (IMG submission 15846)
ATAGAGGGAGCCGGTCAGCGCGCGGTCTTGCTCCGCGTTCGACTCCAGGGCTGCATCCAGGAAATAGACCGGAACTACAAAACCGTGGACACCCTTTACGTCATACCGCCAGGCACGCAGCTCAACGCGCCGGTTCTCGAGCGGCACGGTAACGCGGGCCGATTCTTCTTTCAAAAAGTCTTCGACTCGCCAGACCACGGGATCTTCGGTCTGGGTGCCATCTTCGGCCAATCTTTGTGTGAAATATCCGCTGCGATAGAGGAGCGAAATTGCAACCATGGGCAGCTTGATGTCTGCCGCCGCTCTCACCGTATCTCCCGCTAAAACGCCCAGGCCGCCGCTGTAACTCGGCATGGCGTTTTGCAGGGCGATCTCCATCGAAAAATAGGCAACAATGCGCTTCGTGGCGCGACTCGACTTCACCATGTCTCACGACACCCCGTCTGGCTCAGCACCAACACACTCGACACAGAAAAACCGCTTAACCCAAGCGACTTATTGTCAGAGATAAATTGAGCCCACGCAAGCAAGGCGCCCGAAAATTCCCGAAGTGGCTTGCGGAAATGCCGATTCAACTTGTTACATTTCCTCCCCTCCTGCCCCGTATCGGCCGAGGAGGTGAGACGGCTCGGCCCGTAAGCATCTCATTTCAGGCGTATTACGCGTTTCCAGGCAACGGCACCGCACCTGCTCCTTTCAGGGCAATCAGTTGGTCGAACCCGACGATTTATGGAGAGATTCGAATGATCCGCAGTTTGAAACTTCGCAAAGGTGTAGGGGTTCGAGAGCGAGCAGCTCGCGGCTTCACGTTGCTCGAACTTCTCGTCGTTATTGCGATCGCCTCGATACTCGCCGCGATGGCAGTGCCGGGATTTGTTAATACACTGCGCGTTTACCGAATGCGCTCGGCGGTTAGCTCTATCACCGGGCTCATTTCCAACGCGCGCTACCAGGCAATTTTCCACGGTTGCAAGACTCAAATCGTCTTCACGGCCTCGACCTATACGTATCAGATTTCTTCTGAGCAACCCGCGTATGGTGGTCAAGCTTGCTTAACCGCATATTCCCCCGTAACCGCGGTGCTGCCACTTATGGGCCAAGGCATCGCGATCAATCAGACTGTTACGTTTACTTTTAGCCCGGGCGGGAACGTCTCCAGCACACCCGCCATGGTCCCGATGACGATGAACCTGTCATACCCGGGCTTCATCACGAGTGTCCCGAGCGAACAAATCACGGTGTCCACCTATGGAAATGTCACTGTTGCCCCGTAAGGCTGTAAAGCCATCGCGTCAGCGAGGTTTCACGCTGATTGAGACGATGGTATCGATACTGATTCTCACCATCGGCTTGGTGGGCACCGCGGCTCTTATGAGCAATTCGGTGAACATGGGCGCGCACGCACGCTACGTCAGCACGGCGGCGCTCCTCGCCTCTGAAAAGATGGAAGACCTCGATCGCTTCCCCGACAACGACCCGAACCTTACCGCAGGGGGGAGCTTGGCCACCGATATTACCGGCTACTCGGACTCGGTTCAGATTTCATCGGCAAACGGCAATATCAACGAAGTGACGACCGCGAATGGCGTCACCACCCTGTACACGCAAAAACCGGACGGCACCGTGGCGGTAACTTCGGGCGCAGCGCTCCCGGCTGCGACGCCCGACATGCTGACCTACGACCGCCGCTGGCTGATTACAGCCAACCCAACGGTGGGCCCGAACGTAATCACGGGAGCCGTGCAAATTACGGTGCTTGTCACCCTGACGAACCAAAGCTTAAAGCCGGTGGTCACTTATCAAACGAGCCTGGTGCATCCATGAAACCCGCAAACACAAATCGCGTTTTCTCGCGCCGGCGCTCAGGCGTCAGCGGCTTCACACTCATCGAGTTGATGGTCGCCATCACGGTGTTCCTCATCATCGGCGCGGCAGCGATGAGCCTTTTCAAGCAGCACGCGTCGCTGTTCAACGATCAGCAATATCAGATCGGTTTGAACGTATCGCTTCGCAATGCGCTGGCGCAGATGGAAAACGACGTAGTCAATGCCGGCACGGGTTGGTACAACGCCGCGAACAACGTCGCGAGCTGGCCGATCGGCGTGAAGATCGTCAACAACACAGCGGGTGGCGCGACTTGCCATCCCACTGGTACAGCCACCTATAACGCCGCGTGTTTCGACACATTGAGCCTGATCGTGCCCGATCCGACGACGCCCCCGGGCCAGGTCTATGTTGCACCCGGCACGCCCGGATGCGCGACTCCGGCCACCACCGGCACGACCGGCACCGGCACCGCAACGATGCTGATCTCTCCGATCGCTCCGTCGACACAGGCGCAGATTCTGACGGGAATGATCGCCAACAGCCAGGTGATCTTCATTCACGTTGGCACATCGGGCACGCTGATGACGACAGCGGTGCTGAGCCAAGCGGCATCGGCTTCTGGGGCAAATGTCCTTTTGACGTTCGGCGCGACCTTGGCCAACGGAACCAATCCGACGGCGACCAACGATCCGCTCAACCTCACGACGACGGCCAACGTCGATCCCGCACTGGTGTCGACGACTCTGACGAATTCCTTTTGCAGCGGGACCGACTGGGTCGTTAAGGTGGCGCCTATCACCTATTCGGTTGACACGACCACCTCAGCGACGAACCCAACATTGACGCGTACTGAGAACGGCATACCCGCCCCAATCGCCAGCCAGATCATCGGCTTCAAGCTTGGCGCATCGACGGTGGTGCTCAACGGCTTGGCCGTTGCCGGCAGTTCAGGCGCCTATTGCTACAACGCTGCTTCGACCACATCGCCGTGCTACGACAACCAATTTGACCAGATTCGTTCGATCCGTATCTCGCTGATCGGGCGCACACCACCGGGCGTGTACTCGAACAGCAACGTGTATTCACCAACGCTGTTCACCAACTCTTTCGATGGCCAGTCTTACAAGATTCAAGCGCTGTCCATCATCGTGAACCCCCGCAACCTGAGCATGAACGACTGAGCCAGCGCTCGGTCCCAAGGATCTAGGAGCACAACATGAATAACCGCCCCTCACGATCGAAAAGCCGCTCGAAGCGTTCGCGCAACGAGAAAGGCATAACTCTAGTTACGACACTGCTGCTGTTGCTGCTGTTGGTCGGCATGTCGCTGACGATGGTTCTTGCGGTCAGCTCCGAGTCGCTAATCAATGGCTTCTACGGCCGTTACCGCGGCTCGTTCTACGCCGCGGACTCCGGCGTCGCGGCCGGGCGCCAACAATTGATGAAATTGCTCAGCGCCAACGTCACGCCTGGATTCAACGCAGCAGCGTCGCCGATCGCCGCTCCGGCAACCGCCGGGGCTAACGCGGCGAGCTCGATGAAAAGCTCGTACAGCGCTTATACCAATGTAAGCAGCAGCGGGTCTTGGCAGGAGCGGTTCATGATCAGCCAAGCTTATGTCGCCACAACGCCAAACACGCCGGCGTTCACCTGTACGGTCCAAGGCGGCACAGGCGGACCATGCACTGCCCCGACGCAAAACGCGGCGAACCCAATCACGGCTTACGTCTACACGTTCCCGTATACCTTCACGGTGGTCGGCCAGTCGCAAGGCAGCGAAGTCGCGACCATTACCGACAGCGGAACGATTCTCGTGACCGCTCCGACGAGCCCACCGGCTTACAACCAATCGTTTGCCGCCTGGGGCATGTTCATCGGTACTTACGCGCTGTGCTCGGCCGACCTCGTTCCGGGTACGATCACCGGGCCGGTATTCACAAACGGTTCATGGAACTTTAGCAACTCCGCTCCCTACACATTCACCGACACAGTCGGCCAGGTAAACGCGACAGCCGGATGGGACAACGGTGGCTGCGTAGCATCGGCAACGCCAACGAACGGCATCAGCCCCACGTTCGCCGGCGGATTCAACGTCTCGCAGAACACAATTCCGTTGCCTACAGACTCGTTTAACCAGGAGCAGGCGGTTCTTGATGGCATCGGCAACACCACCACCGCACCGACGAACGCACAGCTCAATGCTGCTTTGAAGAACGCGGCAGGAACGGCGTATCCGACGGGCGGCGCCAGCAGCGGCGTCTACGTGCCCTACTCGGTGTCCGGCTCCCCGGCCGTCAAGACGTTTACCGGTGGCGGCATCTACGTCCAGGGTAACGCCAATGTCACGCTGTCGCCCGGCACAAACGGAACAGCACAGATTTACACGATCGTGCAGGGTAGCGCGACCACCACGATCACGATCGATCCGGCGGCGGGCTCTGCCGGGACGACTACGATCGTCACCAACAGCGGCACCGGCGCGGGGACACAAGTCATTAACGGTGTCCCACAGCAGTACAGTTCGGCGGGAGTTTCCACGGGCGATGCGACGATGCTCTTCGTCGATGGCAACATAAACAGCTTGTCAGGCCCCGGCCAGGGCCAGGCCGCCATTCAGAATGCTACAGCGCTGACCGTAGTGGCTTCGGGCAGCAACAACATTACCGTCACGGGAGACATCCTCTACAAGACCGAACCGGTGACCATGACCGGAACCGTGTCTACTATCGACCAGCTCATTCCGGCCAACAACACCGGACAGGTTCTCGGCATCTTCACGTCGGCTGGCAACGTGCAGCTGGCGAATACCCAATCCAACGGTAACCTGGAGATCGATGCTTCGATCGCGACGATCTCGCAAACGGGTTCGGGCGGTATCGTCAACACGGGTGCCAGCATCAACACGCTAACGATCGTCGGCGGCCGTATCCAGAACACCATTCAGAGCATCGGCGCGACAACGCGTAACGTTCTCTTCGATCGGCGCTTCCTGAATGGCTTCGCACCGCCATGGTTCCCGGCCACGACGGTTACCCCTAAGGCGGGCGTCGGCGGCGCAGCGGTGGTCACCTGGAAGGGCACGCAGTGGCTGAACCAGACCAACTACCAATGATTTGGCCGCTTTCACTCAACCCAAGCGGGATCTCAAACAAAAGGGACGCAGAGAAATCTGCGTCCCTTTTTCTTTTCGGAGCAGGAATCAGCAGCTACCAGACGTGAAAGCTGTGTGGGCCATTCTTGATTCGGAATCTTGTGATTACAAGAAGCAAGAGCCCAAATCCGACGAGCACAGCCATTCCGAAATAGATATCGATGAACGACAACAGGCGACTTTGAGTGATGACGTTGTTCTGAAAGATTTGTAGAGCGCCGAATCCGGGAACGCTTCCCGGACCACCATTGCGATGGATCAAGCCGCTGTAGGCCGACAGCGTCCGAGTGGCTACCGGGTCGATGCGATTCGCGATGTCGAGCAGCCGGGACGAATGAAACGTCATGCGGCGATCGAACAAAACCGTAGCGGCAGTCACACCGAAGGTGTTACCCAATTGACGCGTGAAGAAAAACATCGTCGACACATCATTCAGATCTGCGGGCACAGCATTCCCGGTGCTGATGTTCGAGGCGCCCAACAGCGCGGGAGACAGCGAAGCACCTTGAAGAAAGATAAAGCCCAATAGCACGTATGTTGGCGTCGTCGGGGTCCAGACATAGATGAAACTGGAGAATGTGGCGATCATGCAAATCAGCCCGAGGCCAACTGCCTTGGGTCCGCCCAAACGAGGCAACAGAACGCGCAACGAAAGGAAGTTGCAAGTACTGAGACCGAGGGTGAACGCCGATATGAACCATCCGGTTTGCGCTGTAGAGAAATCCTGGACGTAGCGAAGGTATTGCGGCAACACATACAAGCCCGCACCAAGGATCGATCCAACAATCAACACGATGCCAAACGAGGTGCGGACCGCAGCCTGGCGCCAGATCATCCGCAGGTGAAACACCGGAGCAGCGTTGGCATCACGGGTGTCCCACCAAATGTACAGCGCAGCAAACACAACTGATGCGATGATCGCCACCGTAATCCACGTCGAGTCGAACCATTCGTCGCGCTCGCCCCGGCTGGTTGCGAGCTGAAGGCAACTGAGGGCCGTGATCAGAAAGAAAGCGCCTCGGATGTCGGGCTTCTCTCGCTTTCGGCGAAACAAATACCCTTTCGGGATGATCGTCCAAACAAGGTATGCACCGAGGGCGAGGAACGGAAAATCCAGGAGAAACGCGTAGTTCCAGTGGATCTGATCCGCGATCCAGCCAATGGCAATCGGATATGTGACCTGGAAGACGAACAGGACGGCGTAAAGCCATGTGACAGCGGCAATTCGCGCTTTGCCGGGGAACATCATGCCCGCAAGAATCACGGCGCGGACCAGAAACGCTCCGCCCCCGAAACCCATGATGAGGCGAGCAGCGAGCAGCGACTGCAAATTGTGGGGACTCAGGAAACATCCGAGCGCGCCGATCGAATATAGCCCGATGCTGTACAACAAGTGCTTTCTGGCACCGACGACTCTCGTCATCCACGAGGAGAGCGCCATCGAACACAGGTAGCCGAGATTATAGAGAGTCACGACCCAACTAATTTCGTCGGGGTTTGCAGCGACATTGCCTTGCATGTCGGGCAACAAGACGTTGATGGACAAACGATTCGATATTTCGATCGCAGTAACCAAGCCGACCGTCAGCAAGATCGCCATGCGCTGTCGATGCGAGAGGTTGCTGATCGACGAGGTGATGTACTGGCTTTCTTCGCGTTCCCAGGCTTCGAGGGTGGCGGGTGTGGGGTTGCCGAGATAACTCATCGCAGACTCATCGAGTGTAGATCGTCGCTTCGACGTTCATGCCGGGCCGAAGGACGAGTTGCGAATCCTGGGAGGGCTTGACGAGAATTTTTACCGGGATGCGTTGAACAACCTTGATGAAGTTGCCGGTCGCGTTTTGCGGAGGAAGGAGCGCCTGGCGCGAACCAGTCGCGCCTGCGATCGAGTCGACGACGCCTTCGAAGGTTTCGCGATAAGTGTCGACGCGCAGACGGGCTCTCTGCCCAGGACGCACGTACTCGAGCTGCGTCTCTTTGAAATTGGCGGTGACGTAGACCTTATCGAGCGGAACGATTGTGAAGAGGAGCTGTCCGGGTGAGACGTATTGGCCCAGGTCGACGGATTTTTGCGTGACCTGTCCCGTGATGGGGGCGGTCATGTGCGTGTAGGCGAGATTGAGTTCGGCTTGCTGCAGGACGGCTTTGGCGTGCTCGACGGCGGCGACGGCGGATTTGTAGGTGGCTTCGCTGATGGGAATTTGTTGTTCGCGGGCTTTAGTCTCGAGGAAGACCGACTGAGACCGAGTTACACGAGCCTCGGCTGAGCGCGTGTTGGCGCGAGCGATCGCGACGGCTTGTTGCGCGGCGGCGAGTTGCTGCTGGGCGGCATCAAGGTCGCTCTGAGACACGCGCGCCGTGGCGTCGACGGAGTCATATTGGAATTTGGAGACGTCGCCGGTGCCGAGCAACGGTGTGTAACGCTCTTTGTCGCTTTGCGCGCGCTCGTTCGTCGCTTTTTTGGCGGCGACGTTGGCTTCGGCTAGTTTTAGATTCGCGGTGGCGGACTGTTCGAGTTGCGCTTGCGAACTTGAGAAGTCGGCGGCGTCGGATTCCTTTTGCGCCGTGGCGCTGCTGGTGCCGTTGACGGTAGTTTCGCGCGTGAGGCGAATTTGTAGCTTCGCGGAATTTGCGTTGGCTTCGGCGACGGCCAGCATTGCCTTCGCTTGCTCGACCTCGGCTTCATATTCTCGTGGATCGATTTGCAGCAGCAAATCGCCTTCTTTTACAGGCGTGTTGTCGTTGATCAGAAGCTGGATGACGTATCCGGGCACTTGAGGAGCGATGGTGGTGATGTGCGCGTCAACTTGCGCGTCGTCGGTGGTTACTCGGCCGGTGTAGTAGTGCAAGGCGATGAGCGCGGCGACGATCAAAACTGCGATCGTGAGTCTGGCCACTGGGCCGAGAGCGCGGAACCATTCGAGCAGAGTTTTGCGCAGCGATACTTCGGCCGGCTCTGATGCGGCGGCCGCTGTGTTCGTCGGAGATGTTAGTGGCGTCGAGCTCATACGTTGTCGAGTGCTCCGCCTGACCGATGATTTTGCCGAAGCTTTCTCGTCGCACTCCTATTTGGCATACATGGACTCGATTTCGCCGGTCGCGTGAGCGAGGTCGGCGCGAGAAAGATTGAATCGGAACAGCGCGTCGATTTGACTGTTGCTGGCGCGCGCCAAGGCGTCCTGCGCGGTGATGACTTCAACGTTTGTGGTGACGCCGGCCGCGAAACGGCGCTGCGCCTGCGCGACTTCATCCTGCGCGAGCTTGAAGCCGAGATTGGCGACATCCACCGCGGCGCGTGCTGCGGTCAGCTCGTCGAACGCCGTCTTTACTTCTTTGACGATGCGTGCTTCGAGCGCTCGGCGATTTTGCTCGACGCGATCCTCTTCGAGTTTTGCCCGCGCCTCTTCGGCGCGGATGCGTCCGCCGGTGAAGAGCGGGAAATCAAGCGACAGCTGGTATGTGTATGCCGGAATTCCGTCGTCGACGTGCCGGCCCTGGTAATACCAGAAGCCGCTGAAGCCGAGTTGTGGGAGCCGTTGCTCGCGGTTGGCATCGGTCGCTAGTTTTGCGGCGCGGCGTTCAGAATTTAGCGAGCGAACCTCGGGTCGCTGCGCAAGCGCTTGGTCGACGAGCGCGTCGCGTTGCAGCAACGGCAAGTCGTAGAAATCGAGATGGTCGGTGACATCGAGTTCCTGCTCGCGAGGCAAGTCCAAGAGTTCGGCAAGAGAATATTTTGTCGTTCGGGTCTGTGTCTCAGCGTCGATCAAATTTTGTTTTTCATTTTGTAGCTCGACATTGGCGCGCACGGAGTCGATGTTCAGCCCTATGCCGGTGCGCTGGAGCTCGTCGGCTTGATCGAAGAGGCGTTGCGCCAGCGCGACTCGCGATCGCACAGCGTCTCGGTTGGCGATCGCGCGCAGCACCAGCAAGTACTGACTCACGATGGCAGATACAACTGTTTCCCTTTCGGTCTGTTCGTCGGCGCGAGCGCCGCGAACCCCTTCCTGGCCGATTTGGTAGCCGCGGATTTGCGGCAAGCTCAGGACGGTCTGCGAAAACGATGGGCCGGCCTCCATGAATTGATAAGGGCCCGCGCCAGCACGAGGACCGGCTTCAACGCTCTGCAAATTGTACTGACTAAGAGCGGCACGTCCGGTGATGGCCGCCTGCGGCAACAGCGCCGAGCGCGAAATTTGCATGTTGCGTTGGCTTTCAGACACAAGAATCTGAGAAATGACGCGCTGGGGGTTTTGCTTGAGAGCCAACTGGACGGCTTGTTTGAGCGTGAGCTGCAGCGGCGCGTCGCCTGTTGGTGTGCTTGATGCGTACGACGAGTTCGTCGCCGGAGATTGATGCGCGACCGCGCCGGACGACATCAATTGCATACCGAATAGGAGCAGGAAAATCGCGGCGGTACGCACGAACATTGAGGGCCGCACGTTGAGGCGAGGAATCGCGTTGAGAGCCGGCATACCGGTGACCAGTTGACCGCAGCCGAGACCGACAAAGGACGGCGCGGCGGGTGGCTATCTTACCTGAATCGTTGCCATTCCGTTTGAGTCCTACAAGCCCTGCACTGGTCAGGACGATTACATCTTGAGTTCTCTTGGGCTAGTTCTATAACCGGGCCACATGCAGGATTTCCCGATGCCCGCTAGGGGTTCAGCCCGCAGCATTCTCTTCGCGCCCGTGCATCCAATCCCCACTTAAATTTGAACGAAATACCCAAGGTTGCCTTTGGAGGCGCATGCCCCGCGGCGGACAGGTCAAAACAGAACTTCGTAAGAAAATTCGAGAGCTTTTCAATTCGGGCGAAACGCTCGTGTCGATCGCCGCGAAACTGGGCAAGGCGCCATCGACAATCGCGTATCACGTGCGCGCGCTCGGCGTGCCGCCGATCAAGCATTTCCGCGCGCTTCCGCTGACCAACGGCAAGCGGCGATGTGCTGCGTGCGGGAGATGGAAAGACGCCCAATCTATTTCCGAGCGGCGCGAATCCGGTCTGCGCTAAGTGCCATGACGCAGGCAAAGAGCCACCAGCCGTCGACGGTCACAAGACGCTCAAACAAAAATAAGAGCGGGCTGATCGAAAGCGCCCAGCCCGCTGTGAAAATATTATTCAGATCTCAGAGAAACGAACGTTCTAGAGTTCGTTCTTCTTCATCGAGTTGACGGCGAAGTCGCACGCGCGCGCCGTCAACGCCATGTAGGTCAGCGACGGGTTCACGCATGAGGAGGAGACCATGCTGGCCCCGTCGGTCATGAATAGGTTTTTCGCATCCCATGCCTGGTTGTTCCCGTTGAGGACTGACGTTTTGGGATCGCGGCCCATGCGAGCCGTGCCCATTTCGTGGATGCCCAAGCCCGGCGCCGAAATATCCCGATACATGCTGATTTCGCGCCCGCCGGCAGCGGCAAGCATTTCGGCGGCCTGCGTCGCGATGTCCTTGGACATGGCGTGCTCGTTTTCTCGAAATTTGCAGTCGATCGTGAGCGTCGGAATTCCCCACGCATCGAGCTTGTCTTTGTTTACCTTCACCGAATTCGCGTGATTCGGCAGGCATTCGCCGAAGCCGCCGAGTCCCATGCGCCACGGACCAGGAGTCTTGAGCGTGTTCTTGAAGTCGGCGCCAATTCCGACCATCGTCGTACCGCGGTTCCAACCTTCGCGGCTCCCGCCGCCCTGATAGCCATAGCCGCGCACGAAGTCTTTCTCCTTCACCTTCACGTTTCGAAAGCGCGGTAGATAAATCCCATTCGGGCGATTGCCGAACGGCACTTTGTCTTCGTGCCCCGGCATGATCGCGCTCGCGCCGGCTCCCATATGGTGATCCATCAGATTGTGGCCGAGTTCGCCGCTGCTGTTGCAAAGACCATCGGGAAATTCGGCGGTCGCCGAGTTGAGTAAAATGCGCGTCGATTCGAGCGTCGCTGCGTTCAGGAAATAAATGCGTGCGTGAAACTCGAGAGCTTCCTTCGTCTTGGCGTCGATCACGTGCACACCGCTGATCTTCCGCGTTTTCGAATCGAAGGCGAGGCTTTGCACCACGCTGTACGGCCGAATGGTGAGCTTCTTGGTCTTCAGCGCCGCGGGTAGTGTCGAGTTCAAGCTGCTGAAGTAGGACTGTGTGATGCAGCCGCGATGACAGACGCCGCAGTAGTGGCACGCCGCGCGCCCCTTGTGCACTCGCGTCAGGATCGCGGTACGTCCGATTGTCAGGATGCGGTCGTCGTAGTGACTCTTCAGGCCGTCGCGGAACATGATTTCCGCGCAGTTCATCTCCATCGGCGGGAGAAAATGACTGTCGGGTAGTTGCGGCAACCCTTCGGCTTGACCGCTGATGCCGGCGAAATCCTCGACGTAGCCATACCAGGGCTCCATCTCCGCGTAGCGAACCGGCCAATCGACCGCAATTCCCTCTTTGAGATTGGCCTCAAAGTCGAGATCGCTCCATCGATAGCTTTGGCGTCCCCAGGTAATCGACTTGCCGCCGACCTGCCGGCCGCGAATCCACGAAAATTTCGTGCCTTCGACGTTGGTGTACGGATTTTCAACATCGCTCACGAAAAACTTCGAAGAGTACTCGTCGCAAGCGTAGTAGACCTCACGCTGTACCGGCTGCACTTTTTGGCGCTCGTCGCGAGAGTCCCAGTTGCGATATTTGAGTTCCCAAATCGGCTTGTGCTCGACGTAGTCGGTACCCGGATCGATCGTGCGTCCCGCTTCGAGGATAAGTACGTTGAGCCCTTTTTCTGTAAGTTCCTTGGCCGCCCAGCCGCCGGTGATTCCCGAGCCTACGATGATCGCGTCGTATGTATTGGTTGGCATGTTTTTCTCCTAGGCCTTCTTCTCGGTCAACGGCGCGCAACCGTGGTACGCACCGGGCATGATTTCCAGGCCAAGCTCTTTGCTGAATCCGATTTCCGACGTGTAGTAGCCGTAGACGGTGATGCCCTTGAAGACATCCCAGAACGGTCCCTGTAACTGATGGTCGCGCTCGGTTGGAATCGTGTTTCCGTGGCGCACCGCGCGCGGACCTTGGTGCTTAGCCATCGCGGCGTCATCGATCGAGCGCAGGAGCGTCGCTTGCTGCTCGGGAGAGGCGTCGACGAAATCTTTGCCGAACAAATCCTTGCTCTGCTGGTTCACATCCGCGAGGCCCTTGAGAAATGCCTGCCGCTCGTCGTCGTGCGCCCAATCGGTCAGGACTACATCGATGAATTCGTTGACCTTAGCCCCTTTCGCTCCAGGGGTGTCGGTCTCTGGGATGATCAGATCGGTCATGATCGCGACCTGCGTGTTTTGCGCAGGGCTCAAGTTTCGGAGCGTGTAGTTTCCGCCGCTGACCTTTTCCTGCGCCTCGCGAAGATGCGCCAGCAAACTGGGCGGCAAAACCGGAATCGTTGCCCCGACAGCGAGCAACCTGAGAACGTCACGACGCTGCATGATTCCCCCTTTGGAGGTGGTGAGAAAACGCGTACTTGTAAAGACGCCCGAGAGTGTTGCTGGGTTTCGGAGATGGGCGACCCCTGCGGAGGGCTATCGTAGCGCAGTGGAGGGACGGGTGGTAGGCAAAAAACGAGCAGGCTAAACCGCCTCGAGGGGCCTCAGATGGCTCGAACTGCGGCAGCCGAATGGACTGCTCATCTCGTGGCACGCCAACGAGATGGAGATGAGCCGGTCATCGCTTGAATCCAGCGGGTCATATGAGACTGGTCGGAAAAGCCGGTTTCGGCGGCAATGGCACTGAGAGGGTCGCGGGTGCGAGTGATCTGAAGCCATGCGTTGCGGGTACGAAGCTCGGCGCGGAAGACCCTGGGAGGTACGCCGTAGGCTTGGGCGAAGCCGCGGGAAACGGTTTCGGGCGCCAGGCCGTGGGATCCGGCCCAGGCTGAAAGTTCGAGCGACACATTGCGGCGCAGATTGGCAGCGAGAAGATCGGGCCAGTCGTTTTTCCGATTCGGCGTGACGACCTTCCGCTTGTGGAGTTCCTGGCGAAGCAACAGCGTGGCGAGCGTGACATCCTTTTCGGCGGCGCGAGCGATCGTGTCCATGTCATCGATGCTATAGAGGCCGGGTGTGCCGTACGAATCGTGCCACTCGAGGCGAATAATGCGGATTCCGTTCGTGAACATCTCGTTCTCATGGCAGTCGAGCGATGGATGGAGGATCACATCGCCGGGCCCGGCACAGATGCGACCAATGTATCCGTTTTCGACAAATCGACCGTCAAGCACGACCGTCGCATAGGGGCGAACATGACGGTGGCGCGGTAGTGTGAACTTCTCCGGCATGAAGTCGATGCCGTGTTTGATCTGGCGGAAGTAGGAGGTTGTCGCCAAGGATTTGGAAATATTAGCTACGGGACACCCTTTCGGCTAACCAAACTGTCTTCAGGTCTTTACAAGACGACGTCAAGTAGATACAAGACGCGCGACACAAGATGTTCGACTCTTGAGCACGAAGGAAGATAGCAAGATCCGTTTTTCCAAGGGTTTGTGAGGTCCGGGTATGTCACGAGTTAGCAGGCGCAAATTTCTCGAATCTGCCGTCGCGTTGGGCGCGACGGCAGCGTGGGGGCACGGCCTCGCCTTCGCTTCGACCGTTCCATGGAAGGAACGACGCGATTTGTTTCCAGAGGGCGTTGCCTCAGGCGATCCCGACAGCCACAGCGTCTTGCTGTGGACGCGCCGCGCGCCAATCGACGACGCGTTTATAGACAAACTCCACGTCGAGGTCGCCGAAGACGAAAAGTTCGAGCGCGTAGTGGCCACCGCCGATGCGGCGATCAGCAAAGATGCCGACTATACCTGTCGCGTGCTCGTCGGCGGGCTGAAGCCGCGCCATGTGTATTGGTATCGATTCACCGACAAATTGGGCGAAGGCAGCCGCATCGGCCGCACGATCACCGCGCCGGAAGAGTCTGACACGCGACCGGTGAAATTCGTCTTTGTAAGCTGCCAGAACGCAAATCAGGGCGCGCAGAACGCATACCGGCGGATGATCTTCGAAGACAAGCACGCGTCCGAGCCCGAACAGATCGGGTTCATCCTTCATCTTGGCGATTTCATCTACGAGATCGTCTGGTATCCGGAAGACCGGCCGCAAGGAATGTACGACCGCAAAATTCTCGATGTCGTGCGATACCCAGACGGTGAGAAGCACTCTGATTTTCACATCCCGACGAACGTAGACGGCTACCGTGCCGTCTATCGCGGCTACTTGAAGGACCCGGACCTACAGGATGCGCGTGCGCGCTGGCCGTTCGTGAACATGTGGGACAACCACGAATTCAGCTGGCTGGGCTGGCAGTCGTTGCAAATTTTTGAAGGGAAGACGCGACCAGCGCAGACGCGAAAAGTCGCGGCGATGCAGGCATTTTTCGAGTATCAACCGGCGCGGATGTCGCGCCCCAACTCAAGCTCGCTCGAAAAATTCGAACCGCCGCATGTCGTGGACACGCCGGTGACCACCTTCGACGCCCACGGACTCGGACAGGAATCGAACAATCTAACGGCGCTTCACAGCTTGAAGGGTTATCGAGCAATTCGGTACGGCAAGAATATGGAGTTGATCGTAACGGACCAGCGCACGTTCTGTTCTGAGGATTTGTCAGGACGGAAAGAAGCCAAGGCATTCTCAAGCGAAGATTTTCCGGAGATGGTGCCCCAGGAGGCGCTGGAGATTCTGGACGCCGGCAGAACCTGTAACGGCGGTAAGCCGCCCGCCACAATCCGATATGGAGGCGGGGAGATCGCCAACTTCTCTAAAGATCGGCCCGCGCAGACGATTCTCGGCGCAGAACAGAAAGGGTGGTTTCTCGAAAGCCTGCGCGCGTCAAAGGCGACGTGGAAAATTTGGGGAAATACGACGGCGACGCTGGATATGCGCGCCGATCCCCAAAATCTGCCAGCCGGCGTTGGCAAGCCGTGGCCTGGCGCCGGATACGCCGGATTCGGCGGCGGAGATTGGAGCACGGCCTACGTTGAGCGAGCCGAAATCTACGATTTCGTCCGCGATCACGGAATCACCGGATTCGCCACCGTTGCAGGTGATCGCCACAGCTTTTGGGCGGGTTACGCGGCAAAGGCTTTGCCGCCAGCGAAATTCGAACCCGTTGGAATCGCTTTCGTCACCGGATCGATTTCAGCGCCCGGCCTGGTCGAAGCATACGAACACGTACTCCCGAAGGATAATCCAACCCTGCCGCTCTTCCTGGGCCAAGCCCCGCGCGACGCGAAGCCGCAGCCGACCGTGAACATGATGTTGAAACACGGCGTGAAGTCGTGTCTCGAATACGTGAAGACGGGAGACATTGGCGCCGCGCGCGCCCTGTCGAATCCCGACAACGCGCCGCACGTCTCATTTGTCGACATGGGCGGCCACGGCTACTCGGTCGTCCGAGTTACAACTGACGCGATCGAGACAGAGTTTGTGTGTATCCCGCGGCCGCTCGAGCGCAGCGCCACAGACGATGGCGGGCCACTGCGTTATCGCGCGCGATTTCGCACCGCGATGTGGAAGCGCGGCGAAGCACCAAGGATGGAAACCGAAGTCGTCGAGGGCGAACGCGAGGCACGTTTCTCAATCTAGTCACAGAGTTCGTGAGTAAAAGCAAAGAGACCGCCAAAGTTCCGGCGGCCTCTTCCTATTTCTGATTATCTGCGAATACCTATGACACGGCGAGGATGAGCAGCGTCGCGTCGTCCTGCCAACGGTTGGCGCAGAACTGCGCAGCGCTCGCGAGAATTTGCGTTTGAAGATGTTGCGCCGAGGCCGCTCGATGCTCCGTGAGAACTTCGATGAGCCGAGCGTCGCCGAATTCCTCGTCGTCGGCATTCGCAGCTTCCGTGACGCCGTCGGTGTAAAGAACGAGTCGATCGCCGGATTGCAGCTTCATAGAACCGGTGTGAAAAGCCTGGTCCGGAAAAGCTCCGAGGACGATCCCGCCCACGCTCAACCGTTCATGCGTTCCGTCGCGATGCATGACGACCGGCGGATTGTGACCCGCATTCGCGTAGCGAACCGTGCCCGTGGGCCCATCGAGCTGCGCGTAGAAAAATGTAATGAAGCGATCCCGGGCCATGTTGCGGCAAAGCAGGAAATTCAGGCGAGCGCAGAGATCGGACGGCGAAATGTCTGCCGAAGCCAGCCCGCGCACCGCGGCTTGCAGGTTCGACATGAGCAGCGCCGCCGGCATTCCCTTCCCGGCGACATCGGCGATGCAAAAACCAAGCGCTCCATGATCAAACGACAGCACGTCGAAATAATCACCGCCAACAACCCGCGCCGACTGCCACGCGCTCGCGATTTCGTATCTCGCAAGCTGCGGAATTTCCTTTGGCAAAAACCCTTCCTGAATCGCGCGCGCTTCGGCAATTTCGCGTTCGTGCTGATGCACACGCGAAGCCATCTCGTTGTGTGCCTCGCTCGCGCGAACAGCGTTCTGCGCAAGCGCCCGCCGCTCGCGACCGATCGCCACCTGCTTCTCGAGACTCGCAAGCAACTTCGAATTCGTCCACGGCTTCTCAACAAAATCCGTAACACCGCGCTGCATCGCTTCGACGGCGAGCCCGACCGTCGCCCACCCAGTCATCACAATAATCGGCGGAACATTTTCGATCGCGCTGAGATGCGACAGAAGATCGAGCCCTTCCTGCCCCGATGTCGTGTCGCGTGCGTAGTTCAGATCCATCAGCACCAGATCGAATTCGCGAATGGCAACAGCTTCAAGGAGCTCCGCCGGCGACGACACCGTCTCCGTCGCGTACCCATTTCCTTTGAGCAGCAAACGCAGCGCAAGGAGCACGTCGGGTTGATCATCGGCGATCAGAATGCGCGTCTGCATCGTTTTCGTGTCGCGAGACAGTTCTGCTGCTACTGCTGTCATGATACAGGTAGCTCCGTTCGGCCCAAAATTGCGGCTGACCGTGTATACGCAGGCGAGCGGCCACACTCATTTTGCCGTAACGCATTCGTTTGATGGGAGTTGAGCGCCCGAGGTTATTTCCAAAAAGGGGCGCATGCCCAGGTCTGGGAATGAAAATCCCGAATTCGGACGGCTGTCCGGAAGTGGAGACCGCACTCCCAATCCGGCGCTGAGCAAGATTTCGAGCCTAACGCAGACGCGACAGCGCGAGTCTTGCCGCATGATACCCGCACATTCCGTGGACTCCCCCGCCCGGCGGCGTGGATGACGAACAGAGATAAAGTTTGGGCGATGATGTCGCGTAATGCCGCATCGTCGGTCTAAACAGAAATTGCCCGGCGTCCATCGCCCCGCCATTAATGTCACCGCCGACGAGGTTCGCGTCCATCGCTTCCAACGCAGCCGGCGAAAAAACCCGGCGTGCCAGCACGCAATCTCGAAAACCGGGAGCGAACCGCTCGATCTGATTTTCAATTCCCTCGAGCATGTCGATCGTCGAGCCGTTCGGAATGTGGCGGTACGCCCAAGCTGTATGCTTCCCCTCCGGCGCGCGACTCGAATCGAACAAACTCGGTTGCGCCAGGAGCACGAAAGGTCGATCTGCTGGCTTCCCGTCTCGCACTGCAGACTCCGACGCAGTAATCTCCTCGGCCGTTCCGCCGACATGCACGGTCGCTGCGCGAAGACATTCTTTCGCTTTCCACGGAATCGGCGACGACAACGCGTAATCGACTTTGAACGCGCCCATACCGTACCGAAACTTTCCGAGCTTCGCGCGGAATGATTCGGACAATCCCGTATCAGATAGCTGAAGAAGCTGACGCGGCGTTATGTCGCACAACGTTATGTCCGCCATATCGCTCAGCTTTTCAACTCTTGAGGACGTGTGCACGCGCCCCCCGAGCGTCCCGAGATATGCGATAAGCGCGTCGGTTATGGATTGCGCTCCTCCGCGCGGGATCGGCCACCCCACCGAGTGAGCCGCCGCCGCGCCCAGCAGAACAGCGAATGCCGCGCTGAGCGGCTCGTTGAGGCTCAGAAATGAATGTGCGGCGAGCCCAGCAAAGAGCGCCTTCGCGCGCGCGTCGCGAAAACAAAAATTGGCGACGGTGTTCGCCGGAGGTATCCCAGCAATCCCAAAACGCGCGAGCAAAAGCGGGTGGCGCGACAAAATATGCACTGGCGCCAGAACTTCCGGCGCAAGCGTGTTCCACTTGCGCGCAAACGGTTCGAAAAATCGCCGCCACGAATTACCGTCGCGGCCAAGCGTCTCTTTCATGTTCGCGAAATCACGATCGAGAAGAACCGCGGTTCCATCATCAAGCGGATGCGCCAGAACGGATGGCGAGTGAACCCACTCGAGCCCGTGATTGCCAAGCGGAAGCATCCTAAAAAACGGCGAGCCAACAGCGAGCGGATGAACCGCAGAACCGAAATCGTGCCGAAAACCAGGCAGCGTCAGCTCGAGCGTTCGCGCAGCCCCACCCGCCTGAGGCTCGGCGTCGAACACGTCAACGCGCAATCCCGACTGCGCGAGAACGATCGCGGCCGCAAGCCCGTTGGGCCCAGCGCCGACCACGGTGGCACGACGACTCGAATTTTCGGCAGTATCAGTCAACGTCGTTCGCCCGGACAGATAACTTGTTCGTTCACTCTCGCGGAGCCGTCGCCGACGGCCACTCCAGCACGGTGAGTTTGCCATTCGCCTGACGCTCCAGCGTCGGCGCATAGAGCCCGAGCAGCTCCCTCGTCCACCAAATTCCCTGCTCGCGCTTCTGCGTCGGCGTGCTGAACCAGTATTGCCAGATCACCGCGCGAACGATGTGCGGCGGCTCCTGCGGAAACGGATTCGACCTAAATAGCGCCTCGACATCGGCGCTGCCATCGAGAAGTCTCTCCTCGGTGCGCACCACGATGGGATCCGACCGCCAATCGCTGAGCGACGCAAACCAAAGATTCCAATCGAAACGCGGCTGGTACGGCGCATAAATGCGCGGCGCTTCGTGCGGATCTTGCGGCTTGTTGCGAAAGTTGTACGTGATCCAGTTCTTGCCATCGGTCGAGCCCTGGAATTCGATTTCGTAGCGCCCACGCGTCATGCGCGCAAACAGTCCATATCGGTCGGCGATGCGAAACGGTTCAAGCGCGACAATTGGGCCGCTTGGCAGAGGCGCCGAACGCCACAGCATCCACACAAGCAGCGCTGAGCTCGCATAAAAAAGCCAGACGAACATCACACAAGTAAGTGTGAGTTGAAGGTTAGCCAGCTGGTGACGAAAAGAATGAGTCCAATCAGGCTGTGCAACGCTCTCAGCGGTTTCGCCTCCTGCCTCGATCGGCTCATCAACCGATTCAACCGTCGTCGCTATTTGCAGGGGCGGAGCCGTCGCCCACTTATCTTTCCACCGCGTGGGAATGAATCGCTGCAAGAAGCGATCGTCGAGCAAAAATATCCCGAGCGCGAGCACCAGGTAATTGAGAAACGTGTAGTTCGCCGTGAGAATCACGCCGAGCTGCCATGGCGTCACAATGAAAAAGCAAACGGTCCGCCATCGCCGCGGCAGAAACATCATAAAAACCAGCACAAGCTCCAACGCCAGCGTAAGAAACGCCGTCGCCGCATGAAACCAGTGCGGAAAATGCTGNATGTACCACCCAACCCACGTCGGAAGCGGCCCATTCTGGTAATACTCATCCATCGCGGTGAAATTCCGCCAAAGTGGGTCTCCGCTGCCCATTTTCGCGACGCCCGACTCGAAGTAGATGCGAAACCACTCCCATAACAGCAGGAATATGCCGGCTCGAATCGGCGGCTGCCCCGCGCCAAGCCCGGGCCGAAAACCCATCGGCGCAAGAAACAGCACGATGAACCCGGCTTCGAGCAACATCCCATCCGACTGGTAGCCCGCGAATTCCCCCGCTGCGGCAACGAACGACAGAAACGCAACGAAACATGCAAACAGAGATGTGCGCGGAAAAATATTGAAAACAACCAATACCGACCCCGCGAGGCCCATCCAACACACAGCCATCAGCATGTGTGAACTGCTCGACAACCAGAACAGCGTCGGCGCGTACCAGAATCGAGCGGCCGCAGCCGACTTCGCGACCGTGTCGAGATACTCCGAGGCCGGCAGTATGCCGTCCGGACCGATGAGCCCGCGAATCTGAAATAGCAAAGAAAAAAACGCTGAGAGATAGATCAGCCCAATCGCACGGAGGAACAGCCAGCGCGGCAGAAAGTGCTCAGTCGCCCCTTGCCGGGGGTCAAACAGCCATCGGATCGCACGCGCTGGAACGCTGTCCTTCATCTCGCGATGGTTCCCGTTTGCCCTTTCGCTAAGTTCGCCGCACCGGTCGAGCTTTCTGGGCCTTTCAACGCATCAATCCTGATGGCAAATGAATCTATGAGAGCATACCGAGCTTGGGGGAAAATTGGATGCCTTACCTGGCCATCGAAGACTACGGCATTATCGGAAACCTGCGAACCGTCGCCCTCGTCGGCGTCAACGGCTCGATCGATTGGTATTGCTCGCCGAATTTCGACTCCCCCAGCATTTTCGGCGCACTCCTTGATGACAGCAAAGGCGGCCGATTCCAGATCGCACCGATCGCCGACCAGGTGCGTCGCAAGCAATTCTATTGGCCTTCGACCAACATCCTCGTAACACGCTTCTCGCACGAAGACGGCATCGCCGAAATCGAAGATTTCATGCCGGTCGGTTTCGACGCCGACTCGCCTTCCTATCATCAACTCCACCGAAGAGTACGATGCGTCCGCGGCACCGTCAGACTCGCCGTCACGTGCCGCCCGGCGTTCGACTACGGTCGCGCCGCGCACGAAGTGCAGGTGCGCGACGGCATCGCGATTTTCGACGCCGGAAACGGCAAGGACCGTTTCAGCCTGGCCACGGACGTGCCTTTAAAAATTCAAGATGGCGGCGGCGTTTCCGCGGAATTCGATCTCGCGGAAGGTCAGTCCAAGACATTCATCTTTCAGAATGACGACGGCGCGGGAAAACATGCAATGCTTCCCGGCTCGGAAGCAGAAGCACAGCAGCCTTTCGAACGAACCGTAAAATTCTGGCAGGACTGGCTTTCAGGCTGTACGTATCGCGGCCGCTGGCGCGAACGTGTCGAGCGCTCCGCGCTCGCGCTGAAGTTGCTCACGTACGAACCGACTGGCGCGATCGTAGCGGCGCCTACGACGAGCTTGCCGGAAGTCATCGGCGGCTCTCGTAACTGGGACTATCGCTACGCATGGGTCCGCGACGCGGCCTTCACCGTGTACGCATTCGTCCGTCTCGGATTCACCACCGAAGCCGCGGGCTTCGTGAACTGGTTGCAGAACTACGTCGCCAAGCATCCGCACACGGGACAGCAACTCCCCACCGTCTTCACAATTTTCGGTGAGCAGGTTCCCGACGAAGTCATACTCGATCATTGGGAAGGCTACATGGGCTCCGGCCCCGTTCGCATCGGCAACGCTGCGAACAAGCAATATCAGGCCGACATCTACGGCGAGTTGATGGACTCGCTCTACCTCTACAACAAACACGTCGGCCCGATTAACTACGACTTCTGGGTTCGCATTCGCCGTCGACTCGATTGGATCTGCGACAACTGGCAACTCCCCGACGAAGGGATCTGGGAAATGCGCAGCGGCAAGCAGAACTTTGTCTACTCGAAACTGATGAACTGGGTCGCGCTCGACCGCGGTGTCCGACTCGCGGACAAGCGCTCCTTCCCCGGGAATCGCGAGCGATGGCTCACCGAACGTGACGCGATCTACGAAGAAGTGATGACGAAGGGCTGGAACGAAAAGCGCAAAGCCTTCACGCAGTACTACGGCAGCGACGATCTCGATGCCGGCTCGCTTATCATGCCGCTTGTCTTTTTCATGGCGCCGACGGATCCGCGAATGATCTCGACCATCGAAGCGATCTTGAAAGAGCCGAAAGACGGAGGCCTCGTCAGCGACGGCCTCGTCTACCGTTATCCGCCGCAGCCTCGCGTCGACGGTCTGCCCGGAGAAGAAGGAACCTTCAACATGTGCTCGTTCTGGCTCGTCGAGGCATTGACGCGCGCGGGCATACACAATGCGGCGTGGCGCGACGAGGCCCGCATGCTGTTCGAACGCATGTTGAACTACGCAAATCACCTCGGCTTATACGCCGAACAAACCAGCGCACAGGGACAAGCGCTTGGAAATTATCCGCAAGCGTTTACTCACCTCGCCATGATCAGCGCAGCCTTCAACCTCGATCGCGCGCTCGGCAAGAGTTGATACGCCGCCCAAATGTATCGAAAATCTGACTCGGAATATCTAAGTTAGGAGCGATATTATTTTGTCAGATGGCCCAGCGCGATTCAGATTGCGACGTGCTCGGCCGTCGGATTTAGCGAATCAGACGAAATGAAATTCAAGAAAATCGAACCCGAAGCCGTCCAGTGCACCACGTCCGTGATTCGTCCCTTCGGATGCATGGAGCTATGGGCCGGCAACGAACGCGCCCACCGCTCACTCGAACTCGCCGGCCTCGAAGCCGACGTCATCGCAGTACCGTCCGGCGCCGACTCTGGCGGCGATCTTTCCGCAATTTTCTCGTGCAGTGATAACGTTGCCCGCGTCGTCTTAGCCGATTGCGTCGGCCACGGCTACGTTGCCAGCTCCGTCGCACGGCACATCCATAAACTGCTGCACAAATTTCAAGACACGAGAGACACCGCCGGCCTCCTCGCGTCGCTCAACAACGAATTTACTCTCGACGCCGCCGATGACGATGGCTCGCTCCGCTTGACCACCGTCGTCACCGGGACATTCGATGCCACCACTGGTGAATTCAACTTCGCTTACGCCGCGCACCCGCGCATGTTGCTTTGGCGCGCATCCGACGAAAAATTCCATCCCATCGGCGACGGCATGGAGAATTTCCCTCTCGGCTTCATCACCGGCGAGGAATACACCGAACAGAGCGTCAAGCTCGACCCCGGCGACATGATCCTGGCCTTCTCCGACGGCGCCACCGAAGTGGAATCGCCGGCCGGAATCCAACTCAGCCCAACAGGATTCCTCGATTTCGCTCACTCAACCCTGTCGAAGCTCCCGACGCCGCAAAAGCTCCCCGACTTTTCGAAATCCCTCTTAACGGGAATCCACGAATACCGCGGCAGCGACCAACTCGAAGACGACATCACCCTGCTCACCCTCCGCCGCACGCCAAAACCGTAAGTGCCCGCTACCGCGCCATGTACGGGCGCAGCACTGCTGCGCCCCAAGTCCGCAAGATGTGATCATCGCCACGGGCAGCGCCGGCTTGTCCTGAGCGGCAGCCAAGGGCATCCTGCCGGTGGTTTTCGCGTGCAAGCCACGGCGAACAACTCTTGCTCGCGTCGAAGGTCCGATTTCGTGGTAAGTGTCTCTCGACGCCGCCAAAACGAGTAAAAGACCGTCACCTAAGTCCAATCCCTGCAACAAATTCACCCACTACCGGTGGACCTTACCCCTTTAGAATCACACCCTTACTCATTTTTATCACACAACTCCCCTAGAATCACACTCTTGCAAAAAAACTGGGGAGGGTGGTCACAGCGCCCGCCGCTGTCAAATTTCACACGTCGTCCGCGGAGGAGAGATCAGCTAGCTTCCAGATTTGGCCGACGGACTGGCCGCCGCTGGCGGATTGGCTTGGAAGTAAGCCGCGACTCCCGCTTCGACCTGCGACACGATTCCCTGCACGTTGCGATCGATCGCCGCCGCCACCGCGGCGACATCCTTCCCGCTCACCGGCTCATCATGCGAATAGTAGTGCGACCACACCGTCGCCCCGGTCTTCGTGTCGCGCAATTGGTACTCCACCGCAACCCGCGCCACAAACGCACTCCCGCTCACTTCCTTAAAATCGTAAAGCCGTCCGTTGATAATGTAATCCCCGCGTGCGTTGCTCCTCAGCGTGTTCACCGCTCTGTATTTTCCAGTCGCGCGCAATTCGCGAAACAAGACCTCCTGCAACATCTCCGTCGGCGGACTCGCCCAGCGATGAGCGTCGTATGTACCCATCGTCTCGCCACTGCTGTATACAAGCCGATCGTCGCGATAAAGATGCGATCCCAGCAGCGGTCCGACCAACAGCGTGATCGGCAAGACGCTCGCGTCCGGCGGCGGCGTCATGTCGCCCGGTACCGTCAGCTGGTAATACTTCACCGGCCGAGCCGCACCGCACCCGGCCGCTGCAACCGAAATAGCGATCGCGCAAAACGCCGCGCCTGCAGTCAGCACGAGAGTTCGCACATTGCTCTTCATCAATTCTCCACGAACGATTTTCTTCCGCATCAGCATCGCCGCGATCCTCATGGTTGGTCACCCGGCTTGTGTTCTTTCGGGGCCGACGAGCGTATCAACGAATACGGCCGCGTCTTGATCGTCGCCGAAAATTCACGCAGGTTGTCGCTGATCTGTCGCAGATTGTCGAGCAGCTCGTCGATGTTTTCCGAATTCACGTTCAGCGTCTGATCGAGGTTCGTCGTCAGACTCGTCGTGTTCGTCAGCGTCTTCCGCAATTCAACGATCGCAGCGTGCACATCCTCGCGATTGTCGCCAATCAAGGAATCGATGTGATCGAGCGTCTGATTTGCGGTTGCGGTAGTCTTGCGCAATTCGTCGATCAACGGCTGCAGCTTCTTTGTGGTCTCATTGACATTTTCAAGCGTGCCCTTGATCAGCGGCCGATCCTCTTCCAGCATCCCTCGCGTCGTCGCCAGGGTTCCTGCGAGGTTTGCGCGATTCCTGTCGTTCAGCAGGTCGTTGATCCGCGCGACGGTAACCTGCAACTCACTCGCGCGATCATTCAGCGTCACCAGCAACTGCTGCGCCGCCGGCGCGATGTCGTTGATGCGCTTCGTGAGCGCGTTGAAATCGAGATAGTCATCCGCAATCAGCAACGCGCCGTCTTTCGCAAGCCCCGCTTGCCGCGAACCCGGCACAATCTCCAAGTGATTTTCGCCGAGCGGGCTCAGGCTCATGATCTTGGTGTGACTGTCCGTCTTGACCGGAACATCCGATTGCACGCTGAACGTCACCTCGATGCGCGTTGGATCCTGCGGATCGATCTGCATTTTTTCCACGCGTCCAGCTTTCATCCCACCCGAATAGCGCACCGTCGCGCCGGGTTCGAGTCCGCCGGCAAACCCGAAATATGTGTGGAACGTTTTCACTGAGCGCCCAAACGCTCCGCTGATCGCAAACACCGTCGCGATAAGCACCGCCGCCGCAACAAGTACAAACAGCCCGACCAGCGTTTGCTCGCCTTTCGCGTTCATCAGGCTCTCCCCTTGCCGCCCGGCATTTTGGCGGGCCGCCGGTCTTCGGTCAGCATCTGAAGATAATCGAGTTCGCGCGAGACTTCGGGTTCAGCAACGCGATCGAGAAACTGGCGCACGCGCGGCTGATTGCTATCGCGCATCTCCTCTGTCGTCCCAATTGCAACGACGTTCCCTTTGTCGATCAGCACCATGCGATCGGCGATCAGAAATGCGCTCGCAAGCTCGTGCGTCACGACGATGATCGTCATGCGAAACGCCTTCTTCATTTCCAGGATTAACTGATCGATGCCCGCCGCAATGATCGGATCGAGTCCAGCCGACGGCTCGTCAAAAAACAAAATCTCGGGATCCATCGCAAGCGCCCGCGCCACCGCTGCCCGCTTCATCATGCCGCCGCTGAGCTGCGACGGCATGTAGTATTCAAATCCAGCAAGGCCGACCTGCTCCAGTTTCAGCCGCAGCATAATCTCGATCGTCGAATCTTCGAGCTTCGTGTGCTCGCGCAGCGGCAATGCAACGTTGTCGCCCACCGTCATCGAACCAAACAATGCGCTGCCCTGAAACGACATTCCGATGTGCTTGCGGATTTCGTCCATTTCGTCGTCCGAAATCGTCGCAAGGTTTTTCCCCCTCAGCCAGATCTCGCCTGCACTTGGCCGCTCCAGTCCGACCAGCGTTCGCAGCAGCGTGCTCTTGCCGGAACCCGAGCCACCCAAAATGACCATCGTTTCGCCGCGCTTCACGTCGAACGAAATCCCATGCAGGATCTCGCGGTCGCCATAGCTGACGCGCAGGTCGCGCAGCGACACCATCGCCTCCGAGTCCGAGTTGTCGCGATCCATCTCCAGTTCTCTGATCGCCATACGCACGCAGGTATTCCGCTATCCCCCGAGCCCGCTATCCCTCAAGAAAGAAAAACAACATGGTAAAAACCAAATCCACGAGCACAACCATGAAAATCGACATCACCACCGCGCGCGTTGTCGATTTACCGACCTCTTCCGCGCCCGCGCCCGTATTCAGTCCCTCAAGGCATCCAACTGCAGTGATCGTCGCGCCAAACATCATGCTCTTCACCAGGCCGGTGATGATGTCACGCAGGATCAACGCGTCTATCGAAGTCCGGACGTACCGCCCAATCGTGAAATCGGCCTGGAGTACCCCAAACACCCCGCCACCCAGAATGCCCATCGTGTTCGCCCAGATCGTGAGGCATGGCAGCATCACGACCATCGCGATGAACTTCGGCGCCACCAGAAACGAAACAGGGCTGATCGCCATCGTCTCGAGAGCGTCGATCTCTTCGGTCACCTTCATCGTGCCAATCTCAGCCGCAAACGCCGAACCCGATCTGCCAATCACGACGATTGCCGTGATCAGCGGACCGAGTTCACGCGTCATCGAGACCGCCACCGCCGTGGCTACGAGATCAATCGCGCCAAACTTGCGCAGCTCGTACGCACTCTGCAGCGCCAGAATCAATCCGAAGAAAAATGTGATGAGCGAGAGAATTGGCAGGGCGAGCACGCCGCACTCCATCGCCTGCGAAAACGCGCGAGTCAGTCGCAGAGGCTTGCCACGAAACGGCGCGACAAACGTGTACCAGGCGGCGCGTCCAGTCAGGTTGGCAAGCGACCCGACATATGCCAGGCCGTTTGTGACGCCGCACCCTATTTGTGAAACCAGTTCCATTCGCCCCTGGGACACTCGAAACGACTCACGATGCTAACCGCGGCGACCTAACTCAGCGACGGTAACTCAGCAACGCCTCCCGCCCGCCCGGCCTCAGCTCGCCAGCGCCGCTTCTTCCGTATCGAACACTTCAAAAATCTTCAGCAGCCGCGACAACTGCAACACTTCGCGCGCCGCCGGGCTCAGCCCCACCAGCAGCAGTCGATTTCCCACGTCCCGCGAAGCCTTCAGCGCCTCGACCAGCGATGCAACGCCCGAGCTGTCGATATACCGCACCTTGGTCATATTCATCACGACTTTTGGCGTCTTCTTCTCTCTGATTTCCCCGAGCAGCGCCTTCCGAACTTCAGGCGAGTTCGCCAGGTCAATATCGCCCGTCACGTCAAATACCGTCGTCGTACCCAGCGCCCGTGTCGCGATCTGCAAAGATTTTCCTCCGAGCATCAGTTTCTGTCTCGTCCTTCCTGCGCCAAATACTTCACCAGACGAAGCACATTCGCTCCGCGCGCACGTCGAAACTCCACGATGTCCATACTTTGCCGAATGAAATGCAGCCCCAAGCCACCCGGCTTGATCTCGTCCAGCTTTCGCCCGCGGAGCTTCGCAGGATCGATCTTTGGACCGTAATCGACCAGGCGAATCTCGAAGCCCTCTTCGCTCTTTGCCCGCTTTCTGTGAATTCGCAAGCAGGAAAGCTCGATACGACGGTTCAGCGCCCCGCCGTAAGAATGTCTCATGATATTGGTGAGTGCTTCATCGACGGCTCGGGTCACCGACCGAACTTCCGATTCGGTAAACCCGAGCGCTTCCGTCAAGCGCTCCATTGCGGCACGAACTACGCACAGCATACTAGGATCGCTGGGTAATTCCACCCTCAAGAGCTGGCCCTGGGTCATCCGGTGATTTTCCTTAACACTCATGTCGTCGCAGAAAAGTGCTCGCGCGCGATTTTCGTCGTCGCCTTGGCAAAATCATACGTCGCCCGCAGGTTTCCGCCAAAGAATCGCACTTTCCCGGTGACATCGGCTTCCAGCAGCGTCTTCCCGTCCTTGTCGGAGAAAACGCAGTGAATTTTGATCGCGGTCTCGCCGGCGACGGTCGTTACTTCCCTTTTCCGCTGGCTGCCCTCTTTGAACCCCGTCACATTGCTGCGGAGGGTCACCAGGTCCGGCACGCTCGCCGCGTTGCGATCCCCTTCGCGATAGACGTGCGCAAACCCGCCCTTTTTCTGAAGTTGCCGGATCAAATCCTCGTACATCGACACTTGAAATTCAGCCGGAAGCTTTATCTCGTCGGAATGAATCATATCCACTTGAATCGCCGATGCCTTGATTTTCACCGGCNTCGCCGCTTCCTGAGCNACCACGCCCAAACCGCACAGCAGCATCGCAATCAGACAAACTACCGCGCGCGAAATTATCCGAAGCTCTCTCATTGTTTCTCCTTCGCGTCCGGTGTGGATGCACCGGCCTTCGTGTCGGCCTCGGTTACGGTGGTTCGCGCGCCCTGCGCCAGCAAATCCTTCTTGATCACTTCGGCTTGACCCACCGGCATGGTAAAGATCGCCCCATGCAACCCGCCGTCAGTATCGCGATATTTTATGGTCACCGTGTCCAGCTTCGACCGAAACAAGCTCAAAAATCTGCCGGCCCCGTAAGGCGCGAACCACGATAGCGTTCCGACCGTCCCGCGAATCACTCTCTGGCTGTCATCCCCGGTCACAACATCGTCGATCGAATGCGTGGCCAGGTCCGACTTCACCGCCTCGTGCGCAAAGCGCATCGATCCGTCTCCGATGATGAGTGTTCCCTGCGTGTTGTCCTTCACACCGGGCAAGCCCTTGATCACGGTAACCTTCAGCGGCGCGTCCGTCGCCGTCGGTTGTTGCGCGAAACTACTCGCAGCCAGCGCTCCGATCGCACCGAGGCATCCCGCCAGAAACACGATTTTCCTTCGCAACCTCATCTCACGCCCCACTTTCCCCTGCTCATCGCATCCACGAATTTTCCCGAGAATGCGCTCCCCAAACTCATGAATTTGGCGCTCCTGTCCGCAAAAGCAGGATGGAGTGCACGGGAGCATAATCCACTGAAATCAGAAAAGATACGTTGATTGACAGATTCACTTCGAGGCCTTCGAGATGCGACATTTTTGCGAGGCCCCCCGAAAAAGCGAACGGATACCTATCGGAAGTCATCGAAGAGAGCAAACCATCGCGACGACGTCTCTCACTCACCTGTCGAGATAGCGGGGAGGCCCAGCCCGCAAATAAACGTATCCTCTGTCACCACTTCGGTCTCTAACGTAACGTCACACCACCCAAATCGAAACCGAATCGCCGTTCCCGGGCGTCTTACAACCGCGTTCGGCAAAAATGGTAAGCTTGACGCCCCAATGCGAATCCTTCTCCTCAATCTAACCGCCGAATCACTGCTGGAAGCCAATAATGCGCTGGCAGGCCAAGGCTACGAGGTCTCAGCCGAAATCGGACTGACCATCGATCAGGTTCTCGCGCTCACCCCTGAGGTGCTGGTCACCGAAGCCTGCTCCAACGATCTCGACTGCGCCGGACTCGTTTCGTCCCTCAAGGCCCGCCCCGACAGCCGCGTACTTAGAATCATCTTGATCGTCCCCGGCGGATCCGCGGACCGCGCCCATGCACTGAATCTGGGCGCCGACGACGCCGTCTCCCTCCCGCTCGCCGGCACCGAATTCGCTGCGCGCATCCGCGCTCAATTTCGCGAGCGCCAGTCCGCTGTTGAAACGCAGACGATGCTCAAGTACGCGACCCAGCGGGAGAGCATTGCGGACCTCGCCGTCGAGTCGCTCAACGAAGAGCTCGTTACTAAGCGCCGCCGGTGGCTTATTCCTGCGATCCTCGCCCTCAGCGCTGCGGCCGTCATCGCGTCGGTGTCGATGCTGGTTACAACGCGCCGTAGCCGCAAAGACACGCTGCAGCTTCGCGCCGAAATCGCGCGGCTCAACTATGCAAGTGGTCAGCAGCAAGACGACATCATGAAGCGTACGCAAGCGATGCGCGAATCGCTCGAAGCGCAAACGAAAACGAGCGTTGCGGCGCATGACTCGCTGGTAGCTCAATCCGCCGATATCAAAAAGAAAATCGCTGCGGCTGGAGGCGATGGCTCAGAATCCGCTTCACTGAAGCAACAACTTGCCGACACGCAAACGCGCCTGAAAACACTCGAAACCGAGGGCAAGGTGGCCGAGACCGTCGTCCACACCTATTCGCCGAGCGTTTGCCTGCTGCACGTCGTTGTCGAATTTCTTGACCGCCAATCCGGCAAGCCGATTCAGATCGCCGTTGACGGCCTCGGCAAACCGATCGTCGATGATCAGGGCATGGTGCAGCTCGATTCCGGCGGATCGGGTCCGCATCTTCAGATCGACGTCTTCGGCACAGGATTTCTCGTCCGCAAAGACGGCCGCATCGTCACCAACCACCACGTCGCCGAGCCATGGTGGAACAACGAGGAGCTCAAAGATCTGACGGATCGCGGCGCATCAGCCTACGTGATTTCCTATCGCGCCTATTTCCCCGGAAGTGCCGACGGCATCTCCGCGAAGCTCGACAAAATCTCGTCCGATGCGGACGTGGCCGTGCTTAGGCTGGAAACTCCGGCGCCGCCGAAAGCCACGCTTCTCGAACTTGACGATCGTCATGAAGCAACAGTCAGCGGCGACCCGGTCGTACTTATCGGCTACCCCACAGGGATCGAGGGCATCCTCGCACGCGCCGGCAGCGACGTCGCGCAAAAAATCACCGACACGAAAAGCGTGACGCGCATCGTTTCGCAGCTCGCCTCCGAACAACTCATTCGTCCGACGACAACGCAGGGGCACATCGGCGACATCTTGCAGGACAAGATCGTCTACGACGCAGCAACGACATCAGGTGGCTCAGGCGGCCCGCTCTTCAACCGCAGCGGAAAAGTGATCGGGGTGAACTTTGCGATTCTGAAGGGGTTCGGCGGCTCGAACCTCGCGGTACCAGTTCGTTATGCCAACGATTTACTGAAGTAAGTTTGGACTAGCCCGACGAGACGCGCGCGGCGGCCTTCTGCGAACCATCCTGAATCCGCAGCACCAGCATATAAACGACGATGGCGAGATTCGCCAGCAGCACGACCCATTTAATCGGGTGCGGATGACGCAGCAGCGAATATGCCTCCCACGGCAGATACATCGCTCCCGACAAAAGCGCGAACCACTCGGCCCACTCTCGCGCGTGCCACAAGCCGTAAGCCTCGGCGAATCGAACCAGCGAATAAATCATCGCCGCCGCAGCCAATGCCCACAATCCCTTGTCGGTCGTCTTATCCGCCGCGGTTACGAAGAGGTTCGACAAGCGTCCGCCGGGGCTAGCGTGCAAAAACCGAATGAGCTGTTCGGCGAATTCATCGAGATTCTTGTGAACGAGTCTCAGCAGTCCCAGGCCAAGCAAAAGAACAATGATCCCCTTGGTCGCCTCAAACACGGCGACGCTTCGAAGTGCGACAGTTTGCTTGGAAGTATGCATCGACCTGGTTCCTGCTAGACGGTAAAGTGTCGCGGCCTAAAGTTCAAGTCAGGCTCAATTCGCGTGTTTATTTCAGCGAGCCGTGCAAACAAAACGCCCCGGCTCGATCAGGAACCGGGGCGCTTCAAAACAGAGTTAGACGCTGCCACTCACTGAGGCTGCTTAATTTCCGGTCCTGCCTGCTCAATGCTTCCCTTCACCAATTCAGTCTTCACTTCCGATTTCTGATTCACGAGCAGGTTCACTTCAGTCTCAAAAGTCCGGTAACCCGGCAGCTCGACCTTGATCCGATGCTTGCCGGGGCTGATCAACATCGAGTGCCCAACGCCACCAAATTCGCTGGCGTGCCCAACAAATTTGCCATCCAAGAACACCGCCGCACGACCCGGTTGAACGTCCAACTTCAACGTCGCCGTGACGTCTGGCGTGACTGCCCGAGGGCTTAGCGTCAGGCGCACGACAACAGTGTGCACCTGCCCCGGCTCAACGACCACCTTCTGCACAAAGTCATCGTAGCCGGACTGCCTTACGGCGATCTCATGTTCGCCCGGCAGCAGCAGCAACTTCTTGTCGCCCTTCAACTCCTTCAGGTATCCGACGTAATTTCCGTCAACCCAAACGCCCGATTCCTTTTCGACCTTCGAAACGCCGTCGAGCTTCACTTCGCCCAACACTTTGCTCCCGCTGGTCGGCGGCAGCGTATTTGGCTGAGCCTGCCCGTTGCAATAACTGGCCGCAAACGTCAGGCACAACATCACCAGAGAAAGAACTCGCCCTAATCCTGAAATTCCATACGTGACCTTCATTCTTTTCATTTCCTCCAATCGCTCTTGAGTCCCAGATTCACTCGCATCCCGTTTGTCATCTGTAGTGTTTGATTCAAGGCCACTTCGCCGGGTTTCGTGAGATGTTTCGAATATGGTTTCGTTCAGGTTAGCCCACTTTGCAACATCGCTCCTTCGAATTTGCCGCCGCATCCTCAGATAGTCAAGGTGCCCTGAGCCCAAAAACAGCCCCGCCAGGCTCTGCTCACGCCGCCAAAATCCGTCCGTCTACTCACACAGCATCAATTTCCCGTGGAGCATCCTCGCTTTCGCAGCCGTCAGCTCCGCGAAGCCACCAATAGAGGGGTGAAAATGCAAGCTGTCAAGCGTCTCGGTCTGTGTCTTCTCGCTGCCTGTACAGTGATCGCCGTACCCGCCAGCGCGCAATTCAAAAATGGATCCCAGGCCACCGAGCTGAAGCTCCCGACAATCAGCCAGCGCGCCATCGTTACGCAGCGCATCGGCCTGACCGACATTACCGTGAATTATTGCCGTCCGCTCGCCGGGGGCCGCGAACTCTTCGGCAAAACAATCCCGTACGGCCAGGTCTGGCGCGCTGGCGCGAACGAAAACACCGTCATCTCGTTTACCGACGACGTAAGCGTCGAAGGCAAGCCGCTCGCCGCCGGCACTTACGGTCTCCACATGATCCCCGCGGCCGATCAATGGACGATTATTTTCTCGAAAAACTCCACGTCGTGGGGCAGCTTCACCTACGACGAAAAGGAAGACGCACTCCGCGTCACCGTCAAGCCGCAAACCGGCGACTTCGAGGAAGCTCTCGCCTACACCTTCGATGATTTGAAGCCCGACTCGACCGCGGTGACGATGCGCTGGGCAAAAGTCGCAGTTCCGTTTCACGTATCGGCGGACGTGAACGCCATCGTCTTCAAAAGCATCAAGAATCAGCTCCGCAGCGTCGGTGGATTCACGTGGGCGGGCTACGACGAAGCCGCGTTGTGGGTGTTTGATACCGGCGAGAATCTCGACCAAGCAATTCAGTGGGAGGATCGCTCGATTCTCTCCGAGGAACGTTTCGAAAATCTCCTGAACAAATCCGAAATTCTTTCGGCGCAAGGCAAGAAAGACGAAGCCGCCGCCGCAAAGGCGAAAGCGCTCCAGCTCGCGTCCGGACTCCAGCTACACGTTTACGGCCGTAGCCTCCAGGCACAAAAGAAGCAGGACGAAGGTTTCGCCGTCTTCCAGATCAATATTCAAAAACGGCCGAACGAGTGGTACACCCACGGCGAGCTCGCTCGCATCGCAAGCGCCAAAGGCGACTTTGCCACCACCATCAAGGAGCTGAACCTCACGCTTCAGTCGTGCCCCGATCCCGTCAAATCACAAGTCAAAGGTCTGATCGCTCAGGCCGAGCAGAAACACGACATCAACCAATAATCGTAGGGGCACGGCACCGCCGTGCCCTTCTTCCGCATCTCCGACAAAGCAAGAGATCAAATCACCGGGCGCGAGCCATTCGCGTCCGGTTGCGTTTTTCGACTGACATCGCCATCGCATCCCTCGTAACGCGCAAGCCTCCCAACCCCTCTCCTGCCCATCAGTTCAGGTACACTTCCCGTATATGTTCCTACCCATTACCAGCGGGAGGGCTGGGCTATGAAATTTGGCATCCGACGGTCCCGCGCCGGCATCCGCAAACGTTTTCAGGTGCTTGCTCCCGGCGCATCGTTGCGAAAGCGCGTAGGTTACAGCCTCGCGATCGTCCGCCTCATTCTCGTCCCCGTCATCTTCCTGGCGATCTACTATCTGCTCGAAATCGGCTGGATCGTAGACCGCATCGTCAACTTCGACGCACCCGCCGCCACTCTCGCCCAGCAAGCCTCGATCACGATGCTCGAAGCCCGCCACGCCGAGCACAACTACCTCCTCCTCTACGATCCTGCCTCGCTTCAGGCCAACCGCGACTCCATTCAAAAAATCGAACAGATCATGAGCGCCATCAGCGATCTGCAGCCTTCCGACGAAACGATGACGCAGGAGACACTCGCCGCACTCGGCCGCTACAACGAGCGATTCGAAGCCGCCGTGACAGTAATCGGCCAACCTGGCCAGGCTCCCGCCGACCGCATCGACGCCGTGCTAATGACGTACGAGCGGGACCTCGACAATCTCCTGAAAAGCGATCGCTACAAGACCCGCGCCCAGCTCGTCGATGAGCTTCGCAACCGCGTCGGCTCCTTCGACGCGCAAATCACCAAAACCGTGCAGGAAGGCGACCCCGCCCTTCGCCACATTACCGTCGATCTCCAGAGCACCGGCCAGGAAGTCCTCGCCATGACCGGCAAGCTCGAAGCGAAAAGCTGGGACCGCGTCGAGCATGACCACCGCAAAGCCCGCCGCCTGAGTTCAGCCGCAGAGTGGTCGCTCTCTATCGTTTCCGCGATCACCCTGCTGGTCAGCATCTGGATCAGCTTCACCCTGCCCAAACAGGTCGTGAAGCCGCTCATCAGCCTCAAGGAAGCCGTCGACCACGCCGCCGCCGGCAACTACGAAATCGAGTTCGACATCCAGGGTGAAGGCGAAGTCGTCCAACTGGCCGACAGCATCCGCCTCCTGATCACCCATCTCCGCGAAGCCACCCACTACTCCGAAAGCAGCTGAGCGATACGAACAATTTTGTCATCCTGAGCCGCCCGCAGGGCGCTGAAGGATCTCACCGTGTGTACGATCTCGGTGTGTCCGCGTTGCAATCCCTCCCCAAAAGGGAAACCCCGGATCTCCTGGGGGGAGGAGATCCGGGGTTGGGGGCTTACTGCTGAGGGGGGCCGGAGGAAACTCGTTAACGCGCCGTCAATTCACCTGGTGCGTCGAAATCAAACAAATCTGTCGCAGCTCGTCGTACGTGAAAAACGTCTCGGTCTCTTCGCCAGCCGACTCGGTATGTCCGAGTCCCGACTGAGCCGAAATCCGGCCCAACTCTTCTT